>SDBV01001454.1_pt1 | contig 35772 bp, 28 predicted proteins | sample 2277081 | NCBI WGS metagenome assembly SDBV01 (sample SAMN10402039, study PRJNA504765) | marine sediment metagenome | isolation source: marine sediment core GS10_PC15, 223 cmbsf | place: Arctic Ocean: Southern Knipovich Ridge | collected 2010 | reverse complement strand
GGGTAACTCCTTTCATGTTTTGGCCAACCCAGAGGGTAATTCAGTTGCTTAATTGTTTTATAATGGTTTTGGTCACCTACCCTGTCAAAGGATTCTAAAATGGCTTATAAACCGACCTATGACACGATGAGGGGAAGGGTTGCAGCGTTAGAGAAGGAACTGAAGCATACCCGGAAAAAACTTCGGCATACCCAGAAAAGACTGGCGTTGTTTCAAGAGGATGAAATGCTTTATCGGTTGGTGGTGGATAATGCAAGAGACGCCATCTTTTTGAATGATGTCAAAACAGAGCAAGGCTTTAAAAAAAGCGAGGAAGCCGGAAAGGCACTTTTAAATGCCACCACTGAGAGTGCCCTGCTGGTCGATTTAGAGGGAACCATTCTTGCCATCAATCAAGTTGGCGCGGAAAGGTTTGGCAGAAGTGTCGATGAAATGACAGGAATGATAATGGGAAAGTATCTTCCTGCTGAGTTGGTGAAAAAAAGAATAGAATTGCTGAAAGACATTTATCGGTCCGGAAAGCCATTTCGATTCCAAGACGAACAGAAAGGAAGATTTTTCCATAACAGCTTATACCCAGTCTATAATAGAAACCAAGAGATCGTCGCGGTTGCTATTTTTACACAGGACATTACTAGACAGAAACTGGCGTTGGAGGGTTTACAGGAGTCCATCTCACATTTTACATCTCTAATGGAAAATTCTGACGACTATATTCTTATCAGCGACAGTGACGGCAAACCGATCGTTTGGAACAAAGCGTATGCACAAATCATGAAAGACATGTTAGACGTTGATATGGAACCCGGATTGCTGCCCCACAAGCTATTACCTGATAAAAAAGCTATTGCCTGGTGGGATAATATTCATAAAAAGGCGCTACTCGGTGAAAAGTTTCGCGTAGAGTATACGAGAAATTCACCAAATGAGGGTTTACGGTATCTTGAATTATCGTATAACCCCATAATTGTAAATGGAAAAGTTAACGGTTTTTCAGAAATCACCAGAGATATCACAGAACTGAAACAGACATTAATAAAGGCAGCTGAAAGTGAAGAAACCGCCAGAGCTCTTTTAAACGCTCCTATGAGCTATGCAGCACTATTCGATCGTAATGGGATAATTCTTGACGCAAATAAATCTATGGCCCAAAAATTCAACAAGAGTTTAAGTGATTTCATTGGTGTGTATGCTTGGAATTTGTTCCCACTACATATTGCTGAAAATAGAAAGTCAAAATTTGAAAATGTGATTAGATCCAAACAAATGATTCGTTTTGAAGATGAGCGGCAAGGAACCTGGTTTGACAATATTTTTTTTCCAATCTTTAACGCTCAGCAAGAAGTCACCAAGGTCGGTTGTCTTGCCTATGATATTACTGATCGAAAAAAAATCGAAAATCAACTAAAGACCTTTATTAATGAAAAAGAAGTTCTTCTTAGAGAAATCCATCACCGTGTCAAAAACAATATGCAGATCATTATCAGTCTTTTGCAGCTCCAAGCCAGTAAATCAGAAGATCAAGAGGTATTTAATCTGTTTCAAGAAAGTCAAAACCGGATCACTTCAATGGCGCTTATCCATGAAAAGCTATACCAGACAAATGACTTTTTCAAGCTAAACATAAACGAATATATTAGGGACATAGGAGAGCATCTTTTCACTGTCTTTAATATTGATTTCAATAGGATTTCATTTCAAACAGATATTTCGGATGTTAAATTGAGTTTAGACCAAGCGATTCCTTGTGGAATTATTTTAAATGAACTCATTTCCAACTCTCTTAAACACGCCTTTTCCATGGGGCAAAAAGGAAGGATCATTATTTCTTTAAAAATTGGAAAAAATAATGAAATCGAGTTAATTGTCAGTGACAATGGTATCGGTTTATCAATGGAGATGGAGTATGTAAAACCCAAAACATTAGGTTTGAATTTAGTAAAAACACTTGTGGAAAAACAGCTAAAAGGCAAAATAGACATCGATCATGAAAAGGGAACTCAATTTCGAATCAGTTTTCTTAATACTTAAAGGATCGAGGAGATTTTCAAAACGGAATCGCGGTGTGAATAACCATCAAAAAAGCCTGCACTCGGCAATAGCTGTTTGTAACCCAATATATCTGAATTTATCATCCTAAAAAAAATTGGAACGTGCCCAATCCTATCCCAACTCTTCTTATGGTCATATCAAATTGTATCTTAGATTAATAAATGAAAGATCAATTTCTGGTCATTGTATATTAGTTGCCACTAAATATTGATTTTTTTGATGATCGCTAAATACCTCGCGCGATCATACCCAGCCTTTTTATCTTTATTATTTAAAGCGTAAGCTTGATTCCGATTTTTCTTCTAATTTGACCTTTCGTTGGACTTTTGAATCTGGTCACCAGTCAGATTTAAGAACATCAATTCCCGAGAAAAGTGGCTGTTTTATCGCCATCGATCAATAATAAAAGTGGGTTATCACATTTATGAAGTAGATGTTTTCTCCCATTTTTCGACTTTGACATCTTCTTTTACTTCCTCCCATCCGGTGATCATGCCACGGATGTGAGCGAATATGCTGTGCCCGGTGGTGGTCATGTAGAGATGGATCACCAGAAAATGTAGTATGGCAAATGCACAGGTTGTATGGATCAAAGCGATGACTTCTAATGAAAGCCATGAAAGTCCCCAGTCTTTCCATGAATTATAACCCCAATAAACAAAACCGATGGCCATTTGAACCGGCAACAGCAGCGCTGCTAGGCCAAGGTATGTCAATCGCTGCAAGGGATTGTGTTCGGCATCTTTCCGTTTGGGAACCGGGTGGGGCTCTCCTTATCACCCAGTCCGATAATCGAGTGATTTATACCAAACGTTCATACTCTCTATTTTTCCAGAAATATTTGTATTGTTTTTCAAGCGACCGCCATATTTGTACCCCGCCCTGCAAAACGTAACATTCATCCCAGGTGATATTGCCCGTGCAATTGTGTATGAAGTTTTGATGTTATTCTTGATCATTTCTTTCTCCATTCGAGCCAGGAGGTGTTGGCTAAAATTGTTCCCCCGCCATGCTGAAAGCGTCGCAAAATCTGTCATTTCCACATTAGCGGCTTCTTTGTCCACTTCCGCCGAAGAAACAGCGACCAATCCGACATCTGTTTTTATAACAAAATAATTAAAATGCCTTTGCATGGTTTTCAAAAGATAATCAGGATCATGAATTGGGAATGGATAAGAAGAGAAAACCTCTTTATATATTTTTGCCATAGCAGTTACATCCGTTTTATTACATTTACGCAAAATAAATCGGTTTTCCAAACGTGATATTTTTTCTTCTGTTTTTTTTCCTAAAACATTTTTCAAAATATCTTCTATTTTATCAATATCGGGTTCCTTGAAGCGATCAACATTTAGATAAAATCCCATAAATACGGCGGGTTCCCCTCCTGAATAATAAGCTGGAATTCTTGCTTCTTCTAAAAAACCGGCAGTGATAAAGTTTTTTGAAATACTCTCCGACACTTTTGCAAAAATTTTTGAATAACTATTTGTTTTAGCCAGGTCAATCAGTTCATAAGCGAGCGCCGACGACGGAAATGATGGTGTTTGCATCAGATAAATACGGTCGTTATAGTGCCCATGTTGAATAACACACCCTTTATATTTTTCTATTTTATCTTGTGTCAACGTTAGCACCCCTTTTCTGCTCAATCGGTTTTTTTAAAACAAGCACTATTGAATCATGTAATTTCGTTGATGTTCGCCCTATAATCGAAGGGAGATTGGAAGTCAAAGAACTTATTTGTGTGCTTAAACCATGATGCGGTTCAACCATACCATCAATTTTATTTGACACGTTATCACCATTCAGCTAAGACTGCGTAGTCGAAATGGAAATTTATTTGAATGGCCTTATAAATAAGGCTTTATAGTCTTTACACCCCCCTATCCCTGAGAAAGAATGTGACCATGTATGATTCAATCAATTTAACAAAAAATTTACCGGCAGGCTCTCCCTGGGCTGATGTGTCGCTTGAGCAATGGGAAGACTGGCACTGGCAGATCCGCAACCGAATAACCACAGTTGAAGAATTGAGCCGGGTCATAAATCTATCCAGCGAAGAAAAAAAAATAATCGCCAATTCACTCAATACCCTGCGAATGGCCATTACTCCGTATTATGCCAGTCTGATGGATCCCGATGATCGGCGCTGCCCCATCCGCATGCGAGCGGTACCCACCATTTCCGAGGCACATATCAGTGACGAAGAATTATCTGATCCCCTGCATGAGGACTTGGACTCACCGGTACCGGGAGTGACGCACCGTTACCCGGATCGACTGCTGTTTCTGGTAAGCGATCAGTGTGCCACGTATTGTCGTCATTGTACACGGAGGCGTTATACCGGAGAAATGGATCGACCGCGTTCAGGCAGTGAAATGGATGCGGCCATCGCTTATGTACGCAAAACAAAGGGAGTCAGAGACGTGCTCCTCAGTGGAGGCGATCCGTTCACACTTTCAACCGAACGCTTAGAATACCTCATCGCAAAATTACATGAAATCCCGCATGTTGAAATCATCCGCTACGGGACGGCAACACCTGTTGTAATGCCCCAGCGGATTACCGATCGACTGGTACAAATGCTTAAAAAGTATCCACCGGTATGGATCAATACCCATTTTAACCACCCCAAAGAACTTACCGGGAGCACACGGCAGGCCCTGGCCAAATTGGTGGAAGCGGGATGTGTTTTAGGGAATCAGAGCGCTCTGCTGCGCGGTGTCAATGATTGTCCTTATATCATCAAAGAGTTGTGTCAACGGCTGGTGCAAAATAGCGTTCGCCCCTATCGACTGTATCAGTGTGACCTCTCACAGGGCATATCCCATTTCCGCACCTCAATCAGCCGGGGAATCGAAATCATAGAGCATCTTAAAGGACATACCACCGGCTTTGCAGTGCCTGAATTCATGGTCGATCTTCCGGGCGGTGGCGGCAAAATACCTGTCAATCCATTTTACATGCTCAGCCAGAGCGATCGCATGTTTGTCTTCCGAAACTTCGAAGGCGTCATTTCTCAATTCGCTGAATCGAAAGACAATGGATTCCTGGGTTGTCCGGAAAACTGCCATATCTGCAAAAAACGTCGGGAACGTGGTTTAGACCAGCCGTTGGTCGGTCTGGAGCAGTTATATGCTGGTAACAAATTGAGCCTTGTACCAAAGGATTTAGCCCGTCATTCCCGCAGAAAAACCTAAACGCTCGATTGGTGGATTTGCCTGAGTCTATTTTTGAACGTCTCTGGAAACGGGCCGTAGCGTGGGGGGAGACCCGGAACATTCATAAATTCTTTAGCTTGATAATTCTGGAATTCTTCCTGAATATGATTGGCAAACGTATTATCCATCAGAATATCAACTGCTGTCATTGCCAGAGCTTTGGCCGATAGTACAGCAGCCTCATGACCTCGCTCTGAGCCTGCGGCCTTTGCGAATTTTGCCGTGTGAGCTACCAAACCGCTTTCACCTATGCTGCAATAGCTGTGTATGCCCGGCACTACCCAACTGATGTCACCAAAGTCCGTGGAGATCCCCGGATACGGAAGCCGCTCCAAATTTTTCTGGGAGTCGCGCGGGTCTTCGACCTCCATACCCAGCGCACGCATGTTTTCATACATGCCCAGGGCCAGTTGAAGATTCGGTATCATATTTCTGTATTCTCCCAGGACTTTTATTTCCACTTTTGCACCCATAACGGCAGCCACATTCTGAGCGCATGCTTGCACTGTATCATATAGGTCCTCCAGATAGCTGGAATAGAATGCTTTCATGGTAATGTGCGCCTCGGCTCTTTCAGGGACAGTTATGGCGCTCGGTCCTCCGCCATCTGTAATCGTGAAGGCAAACATGACATTGGGCATCCATCCTCGTTTCAAGGTATTGACGCTATTCAGAAACATGAGAAGACCTTCCAAAGCGTTGATTCCTTTATAAGGGGTCGTGTAATGCGCAGGCTTGCCAAAAAATCTTACTGTAAAATCCTTAAGTGGAAAGCTATAACTCCAGGCCTTACTCACTCCGTTTATAGGATGGACCATCAGTGCTGCATCTAATCCATCAAACAATCCGGCTTTGGCCATTACCACCTTCCCGCCTCTTGATCGAACATCAACGGCTTCTTCATCAGGGGTACCGTAAAGAATAATGGTCCCCGTCTGATTTGAAACCACTTTTTTTAGAGCCAGAGCGGCTCCAAAAGCAGCAGCAGCGATAATATTGTGGCCACAGGCGTGTCCCAACCCCGGTAACGCGTCGTACTCAGCCAGAAACGCAATTTTGGGCCCGCCTTCTTGTCCTTTAAAAGATGCCCGAAATGCCGTTTCCAGCCCTGCAATCGGTTTTTCTACCCGAAAACCAAAAGATTCGATTTCTGAACTTAGGAGTTCACAGGCGTTATACTCCATTAATCCCAGTTCCGGATTGGCATGGATTTTATGGTTGATCGATATAATTTTATCTCTATGGAAATCTACTTCCTTCTGCACCTGTTTTTTGATTTCATGTTTGGTAGACATTTATCCGATCTCCATTACCCAACACGGTCAAGTCCGAAATATGCGCCAAACATCCCAATGGGATAATTACCCTATTTGAAATAAGAAATTCGGCATCAACATAACGCTACCACTCCGGAGGGGGGCTTAAAATGTATTTGCGAGCATATTATCATCGACTTGCTTAATTTTCTTTGGTGGTCTCATGTGAGCTGTCAACCAATGTTCAATCAATATAAAAAGTCTGGTGATCAGAAAAATCAAAAATAGATATATGACCGCTGCAAGGGCGAAAAGCTCGATCGGCATAAAGGTATCGGCAATCAGGTTACGGGTCATACCGGTAATCTCCAATAATGTAATCGTACTGGCCAAAGAACTGCTTTTTACCAATAGAATTACCTCATTGCCGTACCCCTGAAGTGCCAGGCGTGCCGCCTGGGGTCCTACAATTCTGCGATATAAATGAAATCGGGGCATACCCATTGAAAGACCGGCTTCGATTTGACCCAAACCAACCGCCTGGATGGCACCCCGGAAAATTTCAGCCGTGTAGGCTGATGTGTTTAGTGTAAAGGCGATGATAGCGCACCAGTACGGTTCTCGAAGAACTGACCATAAAATGCTATCGCGTACTGCTTCGAATTGTGAAAACCCATAGTAGATGAGAAAAATCTGAACCAAAAGCGGTGTGCCTCTAAAGAAAAAGATGTAACCATAGGCGGGACTCCTCAGCCATAAAGACCTTGAAACCCGCAGGAGGGCCAAAGGAATCGCCAGTATAACCCCCAATATCATTGAAAGCGCAATGAGCTTGAAGGTAAGGAGCATTCCGTTCAATAGCTTGGGAAGGCTTTCGAGCATCAACTGAAAATCCAAATCTTATGCCTCCTTGACACCGCGACTTGCCCATCGCTCCAGGAACTGATTCCCCACCATGGTTATCGAAGTGAAACCGAGATAAATAAGCGACGCCACCAAATAAAAATTAAAAGGCTTATGGGTATAGCCTACCGCCACGGTAGTATTGCGCATCAACTCGCTGAGTCCGGTCACCGAAACAAGTGCCGTATTTTTCTGGAGAATTAAAAAAAGGTTGCCCAGGCCCGGCAGCGCGTATCGCCAGACCTGGGGTAGAACAATTCGGTGAAAGAGGAGAAAAACCGGCATGCCCAAGGCGCGAGCTGCTTCTACCTGACCCTTGGGGATTGCCAAGATCGCACCACGGAAAATCTCTGTGGCATATGCGCCGAAAGCGGAGCCAATTGCCAATACACCTGCGCCGAAAGCATTGATTTCAATATAACCGGAATAGCCTATTCGAGCGGCCAGGCCGTTGATGACCATTGCGCCACCGAAATAGACGGCCAGAACCAAGACCAACTCAGGCACACCTCGAATCACCGTCGTGCTGATATCAGCTGTTGTGCGCAGGAGAATAAATCGGGAAAGCTTGGCTCCGGCACCAATCAAACCCAGGAATAATCCAAAAATGAGCGAGGCCAGAGCGAGCTTGATCGTTACCCAGGCTCCCGCTGCCAGCATGCCTCCAAAACCATATAAATCAACCATTTGTTCAGTATCCCGGCCTCACTCATCTTCCATCAATAATTATAAAGGTCAAACTTGAAATACTTTTGAAAAATCTTTTTGTGCGTACCATCGGCGATAATCTTGGCCAGGGCCGCATCAAGTTTCTTTAACAGCGCTGTGTTTTGTTTGTGGACGGCGATACCTGCACCGACACCGATATATTTCGGATCCCAGATCATCTCACCTATAAACTTAAATTTCTTACCTTCGGGCTTCTCCATTACTCCACCCATATAAATTGCCTGTGCCAGGACCGCATCTACCCGCCCGGCGGTCAGATCCAGATTATGGTTTTCGACCGTATCGTAGTACACAATTTCCACTGTGCCGGCATAAACCGATTCAAGGTAGTTGGCATAGGTGGTGGCCCGCTGTACACCGACTTTTTTGCCTTTAAGCCCTGTTTTGGAAACAACCAGCCCGGAATCTTTGAGCGTTACAAATTGAGCAGGAGCTTGATAATAGGGCTTTGTGAAATTAACAGCCTTTTTACGCTTTTCGGTAATGGACATACTGGCTACAATCACGTCATACTTTTTAGCTAACAATCCCGGAATCATCCCATCCCAGTCTTGAGCCATTAACTCACATTCAACACCCATGACCTTGCACAGCGCATTGGCGACATCCACATCGGATCCGACCAGCTTCCCATCAGGACCGATAAGATTGAAAGGCGGATAGGCTCCTTCAGTTGCGATACGGAGTTTTTCACCTCCCAGGCCGGCTCCGCTGGAGAGCAAAAAAAATACCATGCCCATTACTGCAATCCATTTCTTCATGTCGCTGTCTCCTTTCAGTTTGTTGGTTATTTGTTATACTTGCCCCTTACATCTTACCAAAGCTTTGGGAGAGGAATTGACGGCACCTCTTTGAGGCCGGATTGTCGATGACTTCATCAGGGGTACCCTGCTCCTCTATGCGACCATCGTGGAGAAAGACAACTTTCGAAGAGACTTCTCTGGCAAACCTGATCTCGTGCGTTACAATGAGCATCGTTCGCCCCTCTTCTGCTAAAGTCCGGATTACTAAAAGCACCTCCCCCACGAGTTCCGGATCCAGAGCCGATGTGGGCTCATCAAACATCAAGATTTTAGGTTCCATGGCCAAGGACCGGGCGATTGCCGCCCGCTGTTGCTGTCCCCCCGAAAGATGGCTGGGATAGTTGTTGCCCTTGTCGTATATACCGACCTTTTCCAGGAGATTCTTGGCTTGCTCAATGGCTTCGGTTTTTGGTATTTTTAGTAGATGCACGGGGGCCTCGATGACGTTTTCTATGATTGTCATGTGAGTCCATAAATTGAAATCCTGGAATACCATGCCCATTTGGCGTCGAATTCGATTGACCTGTCCGGTGTCCGTCGGTATCCGGCGCCGGCCCTTTTGTTTCATACGAATCAATTCACCGTTAACGATCACCTCTCCTTTGTCAGGAATTTCAAGCAAATTAATACACCTCAGCGCCGTACTTTTCCCGGAACCGCTGCTGCCGATCATGGCAATGACATCGCCCTGCCGGGCAGAGAAAGATACGCCTTTCAGCACCTTTAAAGAACCGAAGCTTTTGTAGAGATTTTTTACAACAAGGGCTGATTTCTGTTCTAGCATCACGCGTTTTGACTCCGTTAATTTGTTTCTACTCGACCAACTCACACCATCGTGATAGGAATAATGCGTAGGTTTGGGCCGTGTGGATGATGCTTTGGATATCAACCCACTCGTTGGCCCCGTGGTAATTACCCCCAGTAGGTCCGAAGCAGGTGCACTGTCCCTTCCCGAAAAAGTGAAATGCTCTCAAATCGGTAGTAGCCGTAGCAATGTATTCTTCTGCATCCTGACCGGTCAGTATTTTGTGGCAATCATTCAGTGTGCCGAATGCCGGATTTTCACGAGAAACCGAATGCCCATCGGACCGAAATCCGTAAAACTCGACGACAGGGGGGTTTTTGGACAACCAAGGGTCATCGACTTCAACATTTTTTATGGTTTTGACAATCTGTTGGCGTATCGTTTCAAAGGGAATTCCAGGAAAATAGGACAGCCGGCAGTGCATCTCTGCATTCGCCGGTACGGTCGAGGGCCAGTTTCCGCCCTTTAGGATGCCGATGTTCAAATTGATTGGGTGGAAAATATTCTGATACGCTTGCGGAACATCGGAAGCGTTCAGCTCGCTCTCAAGTTCTCTGAGCGCCTGGACGATTGGAAACAATTTTTCGATGGCGTTGGTCCCGGCTAATGCTTCTAAAACATGAACCGGTTTTCCCTTAACCATTATCTTGAACCAAAGAACACCGAGTTGATTTGTGAGAATCGTCGGACCAAAGGGTTCGGGGATCAACACGGCATCGGCATCATAGCCTGCCACCAGACATGCAAGTGCGCCGTTTCCACAGCACTCTTCCTCAATGACCCCTTCAAGTGTAACCGGTGCCTGAAGACCAAAGCCGGCTTTTTCGACGGCATGAACCGCATAGATCATGGCGGCGAGCCCTGATTTCATATCTCCGGCCCCCCGTCCGTATATCCGTCCGTTTTGAGACACCGGGTTGAATGGATCCGTATCCCAAAAGCTGATCGGTTCAGGGTCAACCACATCGAGATGGCCGTTGAAAATGACACTTCTCCCTTGGGGCCCATCCGGGGGGCGCACGGCAACAACATTATTTTTGTTTTCGTAAACCCATGGAACCGTTGCAAACCCAGGGTGGTCGGACAACAGGGATGGATCGATAGGGACAATGACAGGTGAAAAGGATAACTTTTCAAGCTCGTTTTTCATCAAGTCGACAGCAGAGTCTTCATTCCCCAAGGTGCTGGGTTCTTTAACTAATCGACAGGTAAAATCGATAATATCATCCGCCAGACCTTCAACCGTTTGAACTATCTTCTTTTCCTTTTTGTCCAATTACATCTCCTGAAAGCCTAAGTGCTTTCTCTAAAATTGTGGTAATTCCCGATTAGGGATCATGAGCGGTGCACTTGTCTTTTCGATAATCTCTTTAACCGTTGTCTCACTGGCTATTTCGATGAGCCGCAGCCGGTCATCAGTCACATCAATTACTGCCAGATCGGTAATAATCCTGTCGACGCATGATCTGGCTGTCAAGGGGAGCGTACACGACCTTAAAATCTTGGATTTGCCCTTCCGGTCGGTGTGTAACGTTGTGATGATCAGCCTTCTGGCTTTTTGAGCCAGTTCCATGCCACCGCCTATTCCGGGTGTGTATTTTCCCGGGATCATCCAGTTGGCCAGATCTCCCTTCGCTGAGATTTCCAAAGCGCCTAAAAAGGCGATATCCAAGCGTCCGCTTCTCACCAGAGAAAAGGAGAGCACGCTGTCGAAAAACGATGCCCCTGTATCAAGGTCGATGTAACCTCCTCCGGCATCTATCAGGTTTCTATCCGCATTTTCCCTGCTGCAATGAGATTTCATTCCAAGAATGCCGTTCTCGGAGTGGATCAGCACACGTTTTTCCGGCTTCAAATGTTTCAAGATCATCGTGGGGATACCGATGCCGAGATTCACAACCTGACCTGCTGAAATTTCCTGTTCAGCCCGCCTGGCAATTTTCTCTCGTCTATCCAAAGACATAATCTTCCAGAATTGAATATTCTTCCGTCAGTTCCTCAATTTCAACAATATGATCCACAAATGCGCCGGGGGTATGGATATCATCGGGATCCAAGGTGCCGGCCGCTACCTGTGACTCCACTTCTGCAATGACAACGTCAGCGGCTGTGGCCATTGCCGGATTGAAATTCCGGGCACTTTTCTCATAGACCAGGTTTCCGAAACCGTCACTCACAGCCGCATGAATTAACGCTATATCGGCGCGAAGGGCTGATTCCACGATTCCTTTTTGGCCGTTTAGTATAATGGTCTGTTTTTTTTGGCTGAGGATTGTGTCGATTCCGATATCGGTAATGAATCCGAACAATCCTGCACCACCGCAGCGAATTCTTTCGGCCAGTATTCCCTGGGGATTGAACTCTACTCTGATCTGATTTTTATTCATCATAGTCAAAACCGTGGGGTTCAAACCCAGATGAGATGTGATCAGCCGGTCCACCCTTCCAGCTTCGATGAGTCTGGATACACCTAGCTGAGGTATATTTGCTTCATTCTTTATCAGCGTCAGATGCTTTGTCCCCTGTTCCAGCAAAGCCTCGACCAGTATAAACGGTGTGCCTGGCACTCCAAACCCGCCGACCATGATGGTCTGACCGTCTTTTATAATGGAGATGGCATCATTTATCTCGGTTGTTTTATACATTATTCGGTAGAAAGGCTGGTATTCTCTTTCATGTTTGAAAAATCAATTAATGGGTCATTAGTATCTTTGTTGACATTTACACACGACATTAACATTTTCGATCTATATAGAATCACGTTTTAATATTTTTTACCGATCTTCGAGTCGTATCACTGTTTTTTCCAGCGCTCTTTCAAACAGGACCAGAATTTCGGATACTTCCGTTTCGGATATGATCAGGGGTGGCGCAAGCAACACATGATCACCAGACATCCCATTGATCGGTCTGCGGGGGTAAACAATTAACCCCTGTTCAAAGGCAATGTCGGTCAGTAACTGTCCGGCTTCAGCGGAAACAGGAAACGGGTGCTTCGTGTAATGGTCATTCACCAATTCCACCCCCAGGAGCAACCCTTTGCCGCGCACCTGACCGATGATCGGAAATTTTTCTTTAAGTGCTTCCAATCCCTCCCTCAGGAGCTCTCCCATATGTCGGGAGTTGGCGCACAGATCATGGTCTAAAATATAGTTTAATACCTTTAGTCCCACCGCGCACGCCATGGGATTCCCCGCATAAGTATGGCCGTGCATGAATCCGCCGCTGTTTAAAACAGTCTCGACAATGGTGCGTTTGGCAAGAATGGCACCCAAAGGGAAATACCCTGACGCCATGCCCTTGGACAGAGCAACAATATCCGCTTCGATATTCCAGTGTTCGTAGCCGAACAGACTTCCGGTACGTCCGAAACCGGTCATGACTTCATCAAGAATCAACATGACGCCATATTTGTGACAAGTGGATTGAATCATATCAAAATACCCATCCGGCGGAACCACTGCTCCGGTAGTGGCACCGCCAATCGGTTCGGCGATGAAACCGGCAACATTTTCCGGACCTTGCTCCAAGATGGTTTTTTCCAGCTCCCTGGCACATTCGATGCCGCAATCAGGATACGAAAGGTGATATGCGCATCGATAACAATAGGGGGCGGGAATCTTGGGATAATTTTTCATCAGGGGTCGGTATGGGGCTTCCAGAGGTGCATAGCCAGTCAATGACAGGGTTCCCAACGTACAGCCGTGATATGACGGCGTTCGGCTGATAAAAATGTATCGGGAGCCTTGATTATTGTTGTAATAATACTGGCGACATAGTTTTATGGCGGATTCCACCGCCTCGGATCCACCGGATACAAAAAAGACCCGTTTAAGATGTGCGGCTGAGTGCTCCACCAATGCTTTCGAGTAATCCAAAGCAGGCCGGTTTTCGAAGTGAAGACGGTAGGCAAAGTAGGTTTTGTGGGCTTGTTCCAAAATGGCCTCAGTTACACTGATCTGGCCATATCCAATATTAGAAATGACGGCCCCGGAACACGCGTCGATGTACTCTTTTCCATCTGTATCCCAGATCCTTATCCCCTCGGCACGGTCTACAATGGGTAGTCGACCTTTGGCGATATAAAAATTGTAGTTCGGTTCTGTCTCAGACACCTCAAAGCACCCTTTTACATATACTTAAGTCATCAATGAAGGCATTCAGATAGTGCTGCTGCAGTTTTTGTTATAAGATCAGAATAATTCTTTTCTATTTCACCTGCGCTGTTTTGGAGAATTGAAAAATCAAACGATACCGCCCCAACTCCTTCTCCGCTGAAGGGACTGATTAGCGGGGCGCCGATCGTAATCAAACCAATCAGGTACTCTTCAACACACATGGCGTAACCCCGTTTTCGTGTCCTTTCAATTTCTGTAAGAAGTTGATCTCTGTCTGAAATTGTATTTTTGGTTCTGCCTTTAAGATAAATTCGGTCTAATGTCTGTTTGAGCTCCGTTTCTGGAAAGGTGGATAGAAAGGCTTTTCCAACCGAGGTATTGTGAAGACAGTTTTTAGCGACATCCGGCAGTCGATAGGTCAGGATTTCTTCAGCTTCTCTGTGATAGACTCTCATAATGGTATCGTCGATCACAAAACCGATATCAATCGTAACATTATACTGGTCGTAAATTTTATCGACCTGCTGTTTAATCAGGTGAGTATTGTCGGTTGCCCTTATGAGATTGGTGCAGAACGTCAGACAACGAAATCCGGGACTCAGCTCTTTGGTTTTCCGATCTTTTTCAAGAAACCCAAGATTTACGAAAGTGTTGATGTAACGATAGGTTGAGGTCATATTCAAACCCAAGGCTTTAGAAATATCGGTCTGTGTTAGCCTGGGTGTCTCTCTGTTGAACAGAGACAATATTCTCATGCCCTTTTCAAGTGATGTGGAAAAATATTGCTTATTTGGATGCATATGAAAATTATTAAGTTTACTATAATAGTAAATTAAATCCTATATTGAATATAGATTATCGACCTCTGAAATATTTGTCAACTGAAATTTTCGATGCCCCCTCCCCCTGTATCAGGATAGTTGTCATAGTGCTCCGTCAGGTAGATGGATGTTGTTCCGACTCGCTGGAGAATACCTCCCCGGGGGCAGAACGACAGGACATCTCAGATGTATGCCGGGCATATAACACATCAATGCCACAAAAACATATTACTATTGAAGTTCATACACGATCAGGAGTGTTGGACCTGTTGCAGAGGAAGGTACTGAAATGATTAATACTTTCGTTTGAAATGACAAATTTTAACACCTATTTTTTCTAGCAAAACAGGCCTCATAAAATCATTTCATTGATCTGATTTTCAAGTTTCTCAATTTTTTCTATCCTGGAGACAGGCCTTTTATCAAATGCAAAAACATTAATTTAAAGGCGTTCTTTCGACAATTTTTCCTTTATATGGCCCCGCTTTCTGAACGGCTTGGATCAGCATCGCATCTGTTATCGATTCATTTACGGTTAACCACGCTTTTTTTTCTTTAAAGGAAATCTTTATATTCTGAACACCGTCAATCCCTGCCAGGGATTTTTTGATGGCAATCGGTCAGAGTGCGCAAGTCATACCCGAAATATCCATTATGACCCTCTGCTCTGCAGCGATGGCATTACCAACTATCAGCAACAGTAACGGTATAATAACCAGCAATTTTTTAATCATCATAATCCTCCCGGCTATCCATATAGCCATAGTGCTATTTTTTGAAATGACGCAGCGAAAACAAGTGATCCAAACCCAACCCACCATATTCCTCGTGCAATTTTTCGGGACTTAAAATCCTCTTCACAATTACAATCCGGCTTTTTAATAAAAAGCTTCCAAAACGAAAAGCCGAGCATTAAAAACCCAACCATCAATAGATAGGGACGAAATGTCTCGAAAAATGTCAGCTTCCCCAGGAAACCGACAGAAGTACCGAAGACCACAAAAACGGCAGGTCCAATGCAACAAGACGCCGCAAGAAATGAAGCAAACACAGTTCCGAGGCTTGAGATGTTTTCCTTTTTCATATTATTATTCTCTCTAAACACAGCAGCTTAATCTGGAAATATCCTTTTTAAAAGACAACGCCACCAATTTTATCGATTCCGACATCGTCGGAAACATGGGCATAGAATTGACCACATCTTCCACCGTGTTTTTATTTTTAATCAGCATCATGGCTTCAGCGATCAGCTCTCCTGCATTTGGAGCAAGAATAGTGACACCCATGATCTGTTCTGTTGACGGGTGAATGACCATTTTAATCAAGCCTTCGGTTCGATTCATAATGATTGCTTTCGGAACCATTTCAAAAGAAACCGTTCGGCAATTGTATACACCCAACCTTTCCATCTGATCTTTTTCAGTCAGGCCCACTCCAGCAAGCTGGGGATCGGTAAAAACAGTAAACGGTGCTAATTCATAATCAACGCTTTGCTTTTTTCCGATTAGTGCGTTTTCAGCCGCCAGGGTACCTTCTCTGCCTGCCGTTGGTTCATGCCGCGCGGGAAGGTTTATAACATCGCCAAGTGCATAGATATGCAATTTGGAAGTCTGCAAAAATTCATTAACAACGATCGCTCCTTTTTTATTTTTCTCAACACCTGCAGATACAAGTCCAATGTTTTGAGTGTTGGGCGTCTTTCCCGCTGCTATCAAGATTTCATCAGTGATTATCTCCATCTCTTTTCCACCTGTTGTGATGCCCAGCACCTTCTTTGCTTTGCTTTGCTTGACGTATCTGAAAGCTTCTGCTGTAATAAAGTCAATACCTTCCGTGACCAGTATTTGTTCAAGGCGACGGGTCAATTCGGGCTCGGCAAACCGCAGCATACCCGAACTCCGTTTGACGATTGTAACTTTGCTTCCAAAACGAGAGAACATCTGAGCAAACTCAATGCTTACCGGACCTGCACCAATAATGCTAAGACTTTCAGGAAGTTTTTGTATTTTTAGAGCTTCTATATGCGTTAGAAACCCAGCCTCTACAATCCCTTCAATGGGAGGCACTTTTGCTTTTGAACCGGTGGCAATGATAATTTTATCAGCCCGCAATATTTCTTCATTAACCACAACTTCATTTTCCGAAAGAAACCTGGCATACCCCTGGATAAAACGAACCGATTCCAATCCTTTTAATACTTTATCATATTTTTCTTTACGCAAGTGGGCGACCAAATCAAGTTCATCCTCGATTAGTGCTGCAAAGTCGAATTTTTTAACATCCAGTTCAACACCGGGAATATTATGGTTTTTCGCCATGTGTAGGATCTCTCCGGCCCAAAGCAGTCTCTTTGAAGGTACACAACCGACATTTACGCATGTTCCCCCTAAAGGAAGCCCTGCATTTATCATGGCGGTGTTCGCTTTATGCTCGTTTGCCCGGATAGCAGCCGCAAAAGCACCCGCCCCACCACCTATGATAATCAGGTCAAAAGTCTGCATGATTTTTCCTTTTTAAAATAATCCTCTTCTCAATCACTTTTCTCGTGTCCGTCCACAAATGGTAGATTTTGGTACAGAGCAAGGCTTGAAGCAATTTTGAAACCGCAGGCATAGCGGGCTATGTCGAGGATTTCAAAAGAGCGAAAACGCCGCTCTGGGCCAAAAGATGCCGTTTGTGGATGGGCACTATCTCACTTTTTTGATATAGGACTTGCATGCCTTTTTCCACCTTCCATATGAAACAAACGCCCAGACGATCAGCATCAACAAGGCGATCAACAATAAATAATTGAGATACGGCGTGGAAACACCTAAGCCGATTGTCCCAAGTGTAATCACCAGAATCGGTGTAAAACAGCACACGACAGCAAGTATGACTTCGGGGATTGCCATACAGAACCCTTTTTTGGACAGTTGTAATTCTTGTTTTTCCATTTGTGCAATGCCCCGATGATGATCTATTATCTTTTGCACTTTCTGCATTTCCCCCGTCGTTGAAAAAGTTGATGATGATAGAGCTCCTCTGATAGCAGATAGATTCGGCATCCTCAGTTTTTCCAAAGGGGAAAAAATATTTTTGATGCTGTTTCCGGTTTAACCAGCGGGCCGATGGTTAACGGACCATCGGTCCATCCCCAATAATGTAATAATAAGACCCGTACCATAGTACAGGTCAAGGGCGATGGTGAAAATTATATTAGTTGTTCAATTACAATGTTTTTTTTAAACAATAATAAGCGGGTTTAAATTAAGATGGGAGGCTGAGACATATTTTAATTGCCGCTGGAGGAAGATATTTTTTCAAGGATCCAAACGCTGCATTTTTTATTACTATTTTTTCGATTTTCACCAGGTCGTTTTTTTTGGGTACACAATTCACCCTTTTCTTTTAACATCACAATCCAGTGCGAATAATATCCGAGTTCCGGATCACAAACCGGCCATAAGAAATGTAAAACATTCCACATTCTTATCTCTGAAGTGATACTGTATCTTTGTTATTTTTCAGCATTTCACTTGATTTATTGATCGGATTAGACTTTATCCTGCATGGAAAATCTTTCGAGTCTAAACGGATGCTTTTTGGCTTCCCTGATACCGTTTTAAACATTCATTAAGGCATTTTGAACAGTAGGCCTCAATATTTTTTTTCTGTGTAAAAAAAGTGTTGAAATTGCTGATCCAATCTTCTCCGGCACGTGGACATTTGTATATATAATCTATAAATTGAACCAGCCTGTTAATGGCGTTTCTGTCCATCGAGTGCTCCATTCTACAGGCATTCTCTTCAGCTTTTTTTTCTTCCAACAAAAGGACGTACTGTAAAAAATCTTTTATTAAATGATGCCGTCTTAATATTTCCCCAGCAATTTTTTTACCTTTTTTCGTTAAGGTGATAAGGCTATATGGTTTATAATTGATTAATTTTTTTTCGGAAAGTGATCTCAAAGCCGAGGTAACGGTTCCGCTCAGCACACCCAGTTTATCGGCTATGTCCTTGACCCGCGCAACGGTAGTTTTATTTTGTAAAACCAAAATGGTTTCCAAATAATCCTCTAAGTTTTCAGAAAGCCCTTCCATATGCCCCCCTCTTTTTGATGTTATTCACCAAGGTATTCAAATAAATCTCATACAAATAGCTGGATGTCAAAGTTTATTTGAAAAATATAATTTTGTTATTGACATCTCATAATGTTTGAGATATCAAACTTTTAACTTTGAAAGATAATTTCAATATACACTGATCCAACATATTGATATTAAAAGAAATCGTAAATTACACCGCAACAGAGATGTGACGCATTTTTTTGACTCAAATGATACTGAATTATTAAGTCCATGTGTGCCCATGGATACAATAAATACTGATTGATTGAATTTAACGGAGGTATGACCTAAATGAACAAATTTGCTCATTATTTACTTTTTATATTTTCATTTTTTCTCTTAGCTTCATCTACGGGGCTTGCATTCAGCCAGGAAATCGTCGTCTATTCCGCTCGCAAAGAGCATCTGATCAGGCCGGTATTTGAACTTTATAAAAAAGAGACCGGTGTTAAAATAAAATATATTACTGATAAAGCACCAGTATTACTTCAGCGCATTAAAGCTGAAGGCGAAAACACACCAGCCGATCTTTTGATTACCGTGGATGCAGGAAACTTGTGGCACGCGGCCAACGAGGGTGTACTGCAACCCGTTCATTCGGATATTTTAACATCAAATATTCCAGACCATTTGCGCGATCCGGGGAATAAGTGGTTTGGACTTTCATTAAGAGCCAGGACAATCGTATACAGTACCAAAAGGGTTAAACCTGACAAATTGTCCACCTACGAAGACCTATCCACGGTTGACTGGAAGGGCAGGCTTGTTCTCAGAACCTCGAAGAAAGTGTACAACCAGTCATTGGTAGCAATGTTGTTAAAAGAGCACGGTAAAAAAAAGACAACCGAAATTGTAAAAGGCTGGGTGAACAACTTTGCCGCACCTCCTTTTTCCAGTGATACTAAGGTGATGGAGGCCATCATCGCCGGTCAGGGGGATGTGGGGATTGTGAATACCTACTACTATGGCCGCCTGGCTAAAAAAGATCCCAACATTCCAATAGCACTCTTCTGGCCCAACCAATCTTCAAGCGGCGTCCATATCAATATATCAGGGGCCGGTGTCGTCACCGCCTCTAAAAACAAAGCAGCGGCCATTGCTTTTTTGGAATGGCTCTCAACTGAAAAAGCGCAACGGATATTTGCGGATGTAAACATGGAATATCCAGTCAATTCCAATGTTTCAATCAACCCTTTTGTTGCCTCTTGGGGAACATTCAAGCAAAACCAAATCAATCTCAAAAATACGGGTGAAAACCAGGCTGCAGCCATAAGGCTGATGGACCGTGTCGGATATAAATAAAATATTTAGATAAAATATAAAAATCGATATCATCGTCGCTTAAGATACATTTGCTAAATGATGGTATCTACATCCGGGTGTCATATGAATGATGTTTCTGTCTGTGTGCCAAATGGAGAGTATCGAATTCCATTGAGCAGTACTTTGCGAAAAAAAGCACGCGCAATTATTAGTCTCAGATCCATTGTTGTAATCTCAGCACTTGGTGTACTCATACCGATCCTGGTCATTCTGGCATCGTTTCTGCAACCCGAACCGGAAATCTGGCAGCATATTGTTGACACCCTGTTAATTGATTTGCTGATAAATACTTTTATGCTGTGCATCGGCGTGTTGGCGGGAACTTTTGTTCTGGGTGTCGGCGCCGCATGGTTGACTGCGGTTTGCGAATTTCCCGGACGATCATTTTTCAACTGGGCCATAATGCTGCCCCTAGCCTTACCCACTTATGTTCTCGCATTTGTATTTATCGGTCTGTTCGATTTCTCAGGTCCGGTGCAAACATTGTTAAGAACACATTTCGCTGCATCTGCAAAATGGTTTCCTAACATTCGTTCAACAGGAGGCGTCATCATTGTGATGTCGCTGGCATTATACCCTTATGTTTACCTGCTGGCGCGAAACGCGTTTCAAACCCAGGGCAAAAGAGTCCTTGAAGTATCCCAAGCATTAGGACACAGCCGTACAAGTGCTTTTTTTAAAGCAGGGCTGCCAATGGCAAGACCATGGATAGCCGGTGGGTTGATGCTTGTGCTAATGGAAACCTTAGCGGATTTCGGAGCGGTTTCCATCTTTAACTATGATACCTTCACAACCGCAATTTATAAGGCCTGGTTTGGTTTTTTCTCTCTATCAGCCGCCGCGCAACTCTCTTCCGTCCTTTTAATCTTCGTGCTTCTGGTGATCATTGTTGAACAACAGATGCGGGCCAAGATGCAATTTCATCAGGTGGGCAAATCGACCATTGAAACCAGTCGAATCAGGCTTTATGGTTGGAAAAAATGGATGGCTTGCGGAACCTTAAGCGCGATTGTGTTGATCGCTTTTGTCCTTCCCGTTGCACAATTGATCGTATGGTCGCTCCGGTCGGCTGCCGTGGAACTTGACAGCCGCTATATCGGTTTGCTTGTCCGATCTTTGTTTTTTGCTTTGATGGCAGCAGGAGTTATTACCGTTCTTGGGCTGCTCATGTCCTATGTTCAGCGACAAAATTCTGATTATTTCACCAAATGGACAATACGCCTGTCATCGATGGGCTACGCGCTGCCCGGAACCGTTCTGGCAGTTGGTATTGTGATCATTGTGAATTTTACCGACAAACAAATCATTTGGATATTAAGAGAGATAACCGGAATCCAGCTCACATCGATTATGAATGGTACCATCATAACGGTCTTATTTGCCTATACGGTTCGCTTTTTAGCAGCCGGTTTTAACAGCATCAACAGTTCCATGCTCCGCATTACAAAAAGCCTGGATGAAACTTCAACATTATTAGGGGTTACGGGTATAAAGCTGCTTCGAAGAATCCACATCCCAATATTGAAAAATGGGCTCTATACAGCGGCCATGTTTGTATTTGTTGATGTGATGAAAGAAATGCCCATTACGTTGATGACCCGGCCGTTTGGGTGGGACACCCTGGCGGTTAAGATCTTTGAACTGACTTCAGAGGGAGAGTGGCAACGGGCAGCACTACCATCCATAATTCTGGTACTGGCCGGTCTGGTTCCGATCATCCTTCTCAATAGAAAATCGGAACAAACAACATTATAATTTCAGGTAAAAAATAATGGAAACAAACGCATTAGAAGTAAATAGCATTTCAAAAAAATATAACGGTAAATGCGTCATCAACAATTTATCGTTCAAATTACAAAAAGGATCCATCGGCTGCCTTCTAGGTGAAAGTGGTTGCGGAAAGACGACTACATTGCGATGTATAGCCGGGTTCGAAACGATACAATCAGGATCAATCTTTATAGACCGATCTCTTGTGTCCGGTTCCAACGTGTGCATGCCCCCTGAAAACAGGCAACTGGGTATGATTTTTCAGGACTACGCGCTTTTCCCTCACTTGACGGTCAGAAAAAACATCACCTTTGGCCTTGAAGGCTTGCCTAAGAAAAAAAGGGATCTTCGAGTGATGGAGATGCTTGATTTGGTTGGATTGGCAAGCGATACTGAAAAATATCCACATGAATTATCCGGTGGTCAGCAGCAGCGTGTCGCCGTTGCCAGAGCATTGGCACCCAACCCTGATCTTTTGCTGATGGATGAGCCTTTTTCCAATCTTGACGTGGCTCTGCGAGAACGGCTTTGTTTAGATATACGAAAAATTCTCAAGGATCTTGGGATCAGTGCACTGCTTGTCACCCACAATCAACTTGAAGCCTTTGCGATGGCTGATATCGTCGGAGTGATTAAAGAGGGTCAATTAGAGCAGTGGGACTCAGCCTATAATCTGTATCATCATCCCGTCAGCCAATACGTGGCCGACTTTGTTGGGGAAGGTGCATTAGTTCAGGGTAAGGTGACGGGAGAAGATGAAGTTTCAACTCAGCTCGGCGTTCTTAAAGGACACTTTTCCTATCCTTGTCGAAATGGATGCTCGGCCAATGTGTTGATCCGACCGGAAGATATCGTCTATGATCAAAAAAGCCGATATAAAGCTAAGATCTTGAGAAAAAATTTTCGTGGGGCGAACATACTCTACACCTTAAAACTTCTGAATGAAGAGAAGATATTGACTTTGGTGTCAAGCCATCACAATCATTCAATTGGTCAGGAAATAGGCATCAGGCCACAGGTGGATCAGATCGTACTGTTCGAAACCTGACAGAATCAATCCCAACAGAGCAAATAAGAACGGCGAAATATTCAAGAATTGCTTTGCTCCGGGGTCGGACCATGATAACCCTACAATTGAATAATTTGTACCTGAACGAAAAATTTTAGTTTTCGTTCAACCAACCCATTAGGCGATGGCCAGTTATCAGTTGATGGATTAAAATTTCAATCGGTTGTCGGTAAAATTTCATCCGTATATCTTTCTTTTTTTTACATTTTGGATAGTTGGACCCATCAAAAATTTTATAAAAGAGGTATGCGCGTTTTGGATTCGGAATCTTCCATAACAACCCATGGCACCGCCTATCTTCGCACGCCGATCATCACGGCACTTGCGTTAATCGCATTTGCAGCCAATTCAATCATCTGCCGAATGGCGCTGGGTGAGGGTTCCATTGATCCGGCCAGTTTTACCACCGTTAGAATCATATCCGGAGCGGTTTCACTTTTTTTTATTGTAAGAATCACAAGGAAAGATGATAGCCAAAAACACCCCGGCAGTTGGATATCAGGTGCGATGTTGTTTCTCTATGCAGTCCCCTTTTCATTTGCATATGTGAGTTTAAACACAGGTATCGGGGCTCTGATTTTATTCGGTTCCGTTCAGGCCACTATGATATTGGTTGGGCTGTTAAAAGGTGAAAGACCCCATATTTTGGAATGGTGTGGGCTTTTGATTGCATTATCCGGCCTGGTGTATCTGGTTTTACCCGGACTGGAAGCCCCTTCTCTGTTGGGTGCTTTGCTTATGACGACGGCAGGTGTTTCATGGGGAATTTACTCTCTTCGCGGTTTTAATGTTACAAATCCGACTGCTGTTACCGGTGATAATTTTTTACGGGCGGTACCGCCCGTCATTGTCATCAGTCTATTGATGGTCACCAAACTGAACTTATCTTTAAATGGCATATTTTTGGCTTTCCTCAGTGGCGCGCTGACTTCCGGTATCGGTTATGTACTTTGGTATGCGGCGCTTCAGGTTCTCTCGGCAACCCGTGCGGCAACGGTTCAGTTACTGGTTCCCATCATCGCAGCACTGGGGGGAATTTTGATTCTTTCAGAACCGATTACACTGCGGTTGGTTTTTTCAGGAATAATGATTATCGGTGGTGTCGGAACGACTCTTGCCTTCCGGAACAAGTAACTTTAAAAAGAATGTTTCACCCCTCCGGTCGGGTGAAACCGCTTTTAACCGCTCAAATAGGGTTATACGGCGACACCGTAAGCTTTCCGGAGGAACGCCAGGTTTTTCACCGCATTTTCATATTTTGGTTTGCCGTAGTTATAGTAATCGAAGGTAATCTTGGATATATTTGATTGAATCAGACTCCATAGAAACCAGTAGATATCCGGAAACGGTTTAAACAGGTCGATAAAGAAAAGGGTCCGGTCAAAATTCTTTCCATCGCAGTATTTCGCAACAATGCCTTTTTCCGCCTCCCGGGTGACCAGAATCTCCTGGAACATATCGGCAAAATCGTAAAACCGGGGACCCATTCCAGCGTACTCCCAATCGATGATATACATGGGAAAATCGTATCGATCCGCTGCTTCCGGTTTGATCAGGAGAAAATTATCCGCCAGCAAATCGTTATGACAGGGTGTGTACTCGGATTCGGGGATATTGATAATGCCCGACAGTTTAATCAATCGTTGGATGGTACCCGGGATATCGAACTCTTTATATTCAGCATCGAGCTTCCCAAGGATAGCGGACATTTTCATCACTTCCAAAAGAGGATTAAACACTTGTTTCAGTCGGATATCACTTGAATGAATTTTTCGTATGGGCGCTGTGATTTTTGAATACAGGGAAGGGTCTAGAAAATGTTTATTCGTGAGAACAATCACATCATCGATAAATTCAACAATGGTAACACCTTTTTCAGGGATATATTTTACAATTTTGGAAGATACACCGATCTTTGACATCTTTTGAATCGTATCGGCCTCAGCGTCGCGATTGATAAAAAGATCTGTTTTATCACCGTAAATCCGAACCGTGTAATCTCCTTTTTTCGATTGCACCCGATACAATTTGTTGGTAATTCCACCGCTTAGCTGCGTGATACAAACATCAAGGCCTTTCCATTCAGGCAAAAGTCCACAGCAGACTTCCGGGGTAAATTCCTGCTCCAAAAGGCGCGTTGCCGTGCTCATGTCAGTTCCCTCTTTTTCGGTTTAAAACAATTTTCACAAATCAGGTGCCGGCCCGGTATCTGGTAAGAGGCGCGTCACAATAATTTTTTCGATGGCGCCGGTCTAGGAATTTGCTCAAAAAGAACTTCACATCATCAAGTTTTAGTTTCAGCTCATCTTTGACCGATGCCCCACTTGCAATATTCGTGAAATAGCGCACTATTGCTTTTGGTGTGCTCTTTCGGATCCACCAAGCCTAAACTAAATCCAAAGGCCGAATCAGCCCGGTCATATCGACGCGAACCCTAAACCCAGAACTGTTTATTCGGGGAAAAATATAACGGAGATATAACCTGAGTCAATCTCTTTTTTTTCATTTATGAAGCTGCCCGGTAGAGATTTCTCTAGAATTTGGATACCCATATGCGCCCGGCCGGCGTATCTTTATGACTTTGAATACTCATCCTGTTACACAAAAAACTTGACAGCGGTTCACTAATGGTGTCAAACAGAACAAAAATAAAATTTTAAGGAGACAAAAACAAACTCAAAAATATTCTTTGCCCAAATTGATCGAAGTTTTTAGCAAACCGGTATTTGATTTTATAAATTGTTAAAAACATATTTTTGCGGGATCGGCGAACTAATGTTATTTCTTAATTATTGTGGACAGAGCATCATCTGGACCTTTTAGTAATTCCATTAGTTAATAGCACCATTGGACTGTTATACTTTTATCAAACGGGTTGGATGTTAACCCAAATACCATGAAAGGAGACAGGAAAAATGAAAAGACGCGATTTTCTCAAAAAAGCAGGTGTGGGGGCTGCAGCGGTTGCAGCCACAACGGTAAACGCACCGTTTGTGCATGCGGCAAAGAAAACGACCATCAAGTGGAGAATGCAAACATATGCCGGCGCAGCCTTATCCGCACATGTCTGCAAACCGGCAATCGATGCATTTAACAAGGTCGCTAATGGCGAAATGGTGATCGAATTATACAATGCTGATCAGCTGATTCCCACGGGTGAACTGTTCAGAGCCATGCAGAAAGGGACAATTGACGCTGTCCAGAGTGATGATGACTCCATCGCGGCACCTGTCGATGTATCTGTGTTTGGTGCTTACTTCCCCTTTGCGTCACGCTATTCGCTGGACGTTCCGGTGCTGTGGAACTGGTATGGACTGAATGAAATCTGGGAGGAAGCCTTTTCTGAAGTGAAAGGGGTCACCTGGCTGAGTGTTGGAGCCTGGGACCCATGTAATTTCGCTACCACCAAGCCGATCCGACACCTTGAAGACCTCAAGGGTCTACGCGTGTTCAGCTTCCCCACCGGAGGCCGGTTCATGCAACAATTCGGCGTCGTCCCCATGTCCCTACCCTGGGAAGACATTGAGATGGCTATCCAAACCGGTGAACTGGACGGTGTTGCCTGGTCCGGTATTACAGAGGATTATACCGTGGGATGGGCTGATGTCACCAAATATTATCTAACCAATCCCATATCCGGTGCCTGGGCGGGTTCATATTATGCCAACTCCGACTCATGGAACGCTCTGCCCGAGCACCTGCAAATCTTGTTCCGTCTTCAAATGGACAGTTCGCACTACTATCGGCAGCACTGGTACTGGTGGGGTGAAGCGCACTACCGCACCAAAGGTGGAAAACTGGAACTCACCACTATCCCCAGTGAAGAGTGGAAGGTTGTGGAAGATGCCGCTCTCAAACTCTGGGACGATGTTGCCAAAAAGAGCCCCAGAAGTGCCAAGGTAGTAAAAATACTCAAAGAATACGCCCAAACCATGAAAGACGCCGGTCCTCCCTACCGGTATTAATAGACTGGGCATCAATCGTTTATTCTATCATAGAGAAGACCTTCCCTGGCTTGACAAGTCAAACCGGCCAGGGAAGGTAAATCTCTGAAACCCTGCATTAAAACTTCATTGAGCGATTTATTGCCAAGAAATATGTTGCGATTTTGATGCATCAGGGTCAGCGAAAACCACAGGTACGCCACGTGTAAAAAATAGCTCGTTTCAACTATGGATAATGGAACCGGCGGAAAGGGGCAAAGATGCCTAAAGCAGTAAAAATTTTCGTGCAGGCGATTGATTCAATGAACAAGGCGGTCGGCAAGTTCGCCATGTATTTGGTTTTCGGCATGATCGGTGTCCTGCTGTTCGAATCCATTTCCAGAACCATCTTCGATAAACCACACATATGGGTTGTGGAAATCGCACAGTTCACGATGGCCGCTTATTACCTGCTGGGGGGTGGGTACTCCATGCTTCTCAAAGGACACGTTAGAATGGATCTCCTTTATGGTCGGTGGTCTTCGAAAAGACAGGCCCTGGCTGATGTTATTACCGGCCCCATCCTGATGTTCTATCTAGTGGTTCTCCTCATGGGCGCCTATTCCAGCATTGAATATGCCGTCATGTACGGGCAAAGAAATCGATCCGCGTGGGCACCGCTTATGGCTCCCATCAAAATTATTATGGGTACCGGTGTTCTGCTGATGCTGTTGCAGACGATAGCAACATTTTTCAAGGATCTGGCAAAGGCGATAGGAGTGAAAATATAATATGAGTTATGAACTGATTGCGATACTGATATTCTCCTCGATGCTGCTCATGCTTCTCACCGGGCAACGTGTCTTTGCCGCGATTGGCGCTGTCGCCACTCTTTTCTCTCTTCTGCTTTGGGGGAATGGGGGTTCTGAGATGCCGTTCAACGCAAGTTTTGCGTTGTTGAACTGGTACCCGCTCCTAACTCTGCCATTGTTCATCTATATGGGGTATATGTTTTCCGAGTCAGGAATAGCCAGTGATCTCTACAAAATGTTTCATGTCTGGATGGGCCCGATCCATGGGGGTCTGGCCATCGGAACCATGGGCCTGATGGTCGCCGTATCGGCTATGAACGGATTGAGCGTCGCCGGTATGGCAATTGGCGCCAGCATCGCCATGCCTGAAATGCTTAACCGAAAATATGACAAGATCATGGTTACCGGCGTTATCCAGGCGGGAAGTTCTCTGGGCATCCTGGTCCCGCCCAGCGTTGTTCTTGTTCTTTATGGAATGATTGCCAGACAATCAGTAGGCCAACTATGGCTGGCCGGTGTTTTCCCCGGCCTCCTGCTGGCAGGTTTGTTTATCTTATATATCGCGATTAGATGCAAACTTCAGCCACATATGGGTCCAACGTTATCTTTAGAAGAGCGGCAGCAGATCAGTTGGGGGCAGAGATTTCGACTGCTCAGGGCCGGGATTATCCCCCTTGTCATTATTTTTTCCATGACCGGGTTGTTCCTGATGGGAATTACCAGTCTTGTCGAGTGTTCTGCAGCCGGTGCGGCGGCAACGACGCTTGCCGCCTTCCTCAGAGGCCGGTTAACGCGGAAGGTCCTCGAAGATACGCTCCGAAATACGCTGAGCGTCAGCTGTATGTTTATGTGGGTTATTCTGGCGGCCCTCTGTTTTGGCGCCGTTTTTGACGGTCTTGGGGCTGTGCATGCGATCAAGGCTCTGTTCCTCGACAGGTGGGGTCTCACTCCGTGGGGCGTTCTGATTATGATGCAGTTGTCCTACATCCTGATGGGCATGTTTCTTGACGATACGGCCATGCTCATCATTGTTGCACCGCTGTATGTCCCTTTGATCATCAATCTGGGGTTTAACCCGATTTGGTATGGTGTTCTCTATACCATTACCTGCCAGATTGCGTATATGACGCCTCCCTTCGGTTACAATCTGTTCCTCATGAAGGCGATGGCTCCGGATGAGGTGACCCTGGCGGACATCTACCGTTCGATCATCCCTTTTGTTCTGGTGATGTGTATCGGCCTGCTTATCGTCATGCTGTTTCCCGGGATTGCGTTATGGTTACCCAATTTATATTTTGGGAAATAAAACCACAAATCATAACCATATGAAACTTTTGAACAATGCTTAATTTCGTTTGAATCCGGGTAAAGTTTATGTTGAGATAACCCGATTTTCAGGCTATTGTCTTAGGAATAATCGTTTTTTTCTTATATAATCTGTAACTTAAAGTTTTGATAATCTTGCACCCATTGGTTTGGGTGGTTATCATTTCATGAGGGATTAACTGTTGGTTAATCCCTTTTTTATTTAAAATAGGCTCCAATCAGAATTCCACTGGTTGATTTTTATGTTTTTAAATTGGATTATTGGATTTGTTTCCGGTTTGTCATTTGAATGAATCAAACCCTGTTAATTATTTGTTTTAGAGTCGTGAACGGGTAACGGATAACATGATTGTTGTTAGCAATTTAACAAAACAATTTGGCGATCAGGTATTGATCGAACGCTCCGGTTTTCAAATTAATCTAAAGGAGAGGGTCGGGCTCGTGGGCCGAAACGGTCATGGAAAAACCACTCTCCTTCGGATATTAATCGGGCAGGATTCGTATGATGAGGGTTCGGTCACAATTCCCAAACATTACCGGATCGGTTATGTCCGACAAAACATCGCTTTTACCCAAACGTCCATACTCAAAGAAGGCATGACCGGTCTCATCGAAAAGGAAAAGGACCATTTCTGGAAAGTTGAAAAGATTCTTTCAGGCCTCGGATTTGCTAAAACCGACTTTGGTCGACCTCCTGAAGATTTTTCAGCAGGATACCAGGAGCGGCTCAACCTGGCAAAGGTTCTCGTTTCTAGCCCCGACCTGTTGCTCCTGGACGAACCCACCAACTACCTTGATATTATGTCGATCCGCTGGGTTGAACGATTTCTGCAGAACTGGCCCCGGGAACTGATTTTGATTACCCACGATCGAGTTTTTATGGACCGGGTGGTCACGCATACCATGGGTGTCCACCGGAAAAAAATTCGAAAAATTCAGGGCGGTACTGAAAAATATTACAACCAGTTGGCCGTAGATGAAGCGGTATATGAAAAAACCCGGTTGAAAGACGACCGGCGCCGGAAAGAAATAGAACAGTTTATCGGCCGGTTTCGGGCCAAAGCCCGGCTGGCGAATCTGGTTCAGTCAAGAATTAAAACCCTTTCCAAACTCGAAAAGCATGAAAAACTGGCAGCCCTTGACACTTTGGAATTTACCTTTAGGGGTCACCCGTTTGAAGCCAGGCAGATGCTTCAGGTAAAGGATCTTTCTTTTGGATACCACCCGGATACACCGATCATTGAACATTTTAACCTGACAATCCAACGGGGCGATCGACTTTGTGTGGTGGGGAAAAATGGTAAAGGCAAAACAACCCTGCTGAGACTGTTATCCGGATCTCTGAAGCCGCAAAAGGGTTCTATCCAATACAATCCGGAAGTGTCAAAAGGAACTTTTGAGCAAAGTACTGTGGCGGATCTTGTGGCGTCGAGGACCGTTGAAGAAGAAATTTTCAGTTCCCATCCAGTGGTCAGCAATCAGCTGGCCCGAAATATTTGCGGCGCCATGATGTTCGAAGGCGATAGCGCGCTTAAAAAGATCGGGGTCCTTTCCGGAGGTGAAAGGAGCCGTGTCATGCTGGGAAAGATTCTGGCAACCCCGGTTAATCTCTTACTGCTTGACGAACCGACCAATCATCTCGATATGGAATCGTGCGATGCCCTTTTGGTGGCTATCGATAATTTTGAGGGAGCGGTCATCATGGTGACCCATAACGAAATGCTGCTTCACGGCCTCGCCCAACGGTTGGTTGTGTTCCAAAAAAATAACATAGACGTTTTCGATGGCAGTTATCAACGCTTTTTGGAGCAGTTGGGATGGGATGACGAAAAAGCGATGGAGTCAAAACAATCGCCCGAAAAAAGATCATCAGTTGAAAATATTCCGAAAAAAGAGAAGCGGCGCCGGCGCTCAGAAATTATTCAAAGGCGATCAAAGGTGTTAAATCCGATTCAAAAGCATATCGATACCGTTGAACAGAAAATCGACACCAACGAAACCAAACTCAAAACCCTTGAGCAGGATATGCTTTTGGCCTCAAACCTTCAGGACAAGAAAAAAATCGTAGCCACATCCAAAGAGATTCGCACATGCCGGAATGCCATCGACCATCTGTTTGACCAACTCGACAGATTAACCCAAACTTTTGACCAAAAGCATGCTGATTTTGAAAAACAGTTAATCCCATTCAATTAATTGTTTGACTTGGAATTGATTAAAAGGATATGTAGCAGGCTTTCAGGTAGGAATCCAACATATTGACAATACATATTTTCTGTTTAATATTTTCACCTTTAAGATTCTATTTCTAGAATCGCTATTCTGACAGGAGAGCGGACATGATTCATGTCGAAAATGTCACAAAGTATTACAACGACTTTTGTGCGGTCGATCGCCTGAACCTGGTTATTGAAAAAGGGGAGATTCTGGGTCTTCTGGGGCCCAATGGTGCGGGGAAAACCACGACGCTACGGATGCTGGCCGGGTATTTTCTACCCACTTCCGGCACCATCCGCATTAAAGGTTACACCATTGCCGACAACCTGATCCAAATCAAACAGTTGATCGGATATCTACCGGAATCGGCACCTCTATACCGGAATATGATGGTTTACGACTATCTCGATTATGTGGCCCGGATTCGGGGGATCGAAAAACAGAAAATCCCGGAGCAGATACGCCGGCTGGTAGACTTGTGCGGTTTGGATGAAATTATGCACAAAAATATCGAGGCGCTTTCAAGAGGATTGAATCAGAGGGTCGGCCTGGCCCACGCCATGATGGCGGATCCGGAAATTCTGATACTGGACGAACCCACATCGGGTCTCGATCCCAACCAGATTGTGGAAATCCGAAATATTATCCGGCACATCGGCAAAGAAAAAACCGTCATCCTGTCCACCCATATCCTGAGCGAGGCTGAAGCCACTTGTGACCGGGTGGTGATTATCAACCGGGGACAAGTGGTTGCCGACGACCTTACCCAAAATCTAAAACAATTGGCCGGACAGGAACACATTATTTATCTCACCCTCGTGCAAGCGTCATTAGACGCAGTGACCGGGATGCTATCTTCGTTGGACGGTATTGACTCTATAGAGACCGTTGAATCGTCGGATGAACGCCTGAAACTGAGGCTCCGTTGTCAGCCAAAAGATCATTTGAAAGAATCCATCTATAAAATTATCAAGAAAACCGACTGGATCCTGACCGAGTTCTACCAGGAGACCCAAACCTTAGAAACTGTTTTTCGCAAGTTGACCAAGGAGAATTGAAATGGGCCGACTTTATCATATTGTAAGCAAAGAGGTTAAAGACTATTTTATTTCCCCCATTGCATATATTGTCATCGGGGTCTTTCTGCTGGTAACGGGATGGCTCTTTTTCACACCCTTTTTTCTGATGAACCAGGCTGATTTGAGAAATTTTTTCGGCCTCCTGCCCATTACTTTTTCGTTTATCATCCCAGCGGTTACCATGAGGCTTTTCTCTGAGGAGCTGAATTTCGGTTCTTATGAGATCCTTTTGACCTTACCGGTCTCTTTTACCCAAATCATTCTCGGTAAATTTTTCGCGGCGGTTTTTTTTATCGCCGCCATCCTGCTGCCAACCCTGTCTTATCCGATTTTCATCTCTTTTGTGGGAAATCTCGACTGGGGACCGGTCATCGGTGGGTATGCGGGAGCAATCCTTTTAGGTGCCGCCTTCTCCGCTGTGGGATTATTTGCATCCGCCATTACGCGCAACCAGATCATTGCGTTTATTTTCAGCGCGGTCATCTGTTTTTTTCTCACCATTGTCGACAAACTGCTTTTCTTTTTTCCCGATTCGATTGTGAGCGTGATTGGGTACGTGGGTGCCGGCAACCATTTTCAAAATATCGCGAAAGGGGTTATCGACTCTCGCGATGTTCTCTATTTCTTAAGTATTATCTTCATCGGACTCTATGCCACTTACTTGGCCATGCAGGAAAAGAAATAAGGAGATCAACATGGCTTTAGCAAAACAATCCGGAAAATATGTTAAATTTTTCATCTATCTTGTCATTCTGGTTCTGATCAACATTGCGGGAATCACCCTCTTTTTTCGCCTCGATCTTACTCAAAACAGGATATACTCTCTGTCCGAGGTGAGTAAAAAAGTGGTCAGCACTCTATCGGAACCGCTGATCATCAACGTTTTCTTTACAAAAAATCTGCCGGCGCCTCACAACTATACGGAACAATATCTGCATGACCTGCTTGAGGAATATGCGGTTCATGGTAACCGGTATTTTCGATATCGTTTTTATGATGTGAATCCAAACGGCGCGGGGGCGACCCGGGGCCGGACAGACAACCAGCAATTGGCAGACACCTACGGTATCCGTCCGCTGCAGATTCAGGTCGTGGAAGAAGATGCGGTAAAATTCAAAAAAGCGTACATGGGGCTCGTACTGATCCATGGCGACATCATTGAGCGGATCCCCACCATCACCACCACTGACGGATTGGAGTACAAACTCACCACATCCATTCAAAAACTCAACAACAAGGTCAGTGCTCTGTTGAATCTGAAAGATCAGATCCGGATCAACCTGTACCTCTCTTCTTCCTTAAAACAAGTGGCCCCACAGATGGGGCTTGAGGAACTTGAGCAATATCCGGTGCGACTGGAAAAAATTGTTAAAAAACTGAACCAAAAATTTTATGGTAAACTCACTTATGCATATCTGGACCCGACGACTGACGAAAGCATTCAAAAACAGCAGCAAAAGTACAAAATTATGAGGCTCAAATGGCCCAGTTTGTCCGATGGTAAAATTCCGGCAGGAGAAGGGGCAATCGGGCTGGTGATGGAATACGGTAACAAGCTCGTCGAGATGCCCCTGCTGGAGGCCATACGACTGCCGATCATCGGAACCCAGTACAACCTGGCCGAACTCGATTCCATGGAAGAGATGATTGATTCCGGTATTGAAAAACTGATCGATATCAACGAAAATCTGGGCTACCTGTCCGACCATGGCACGCTGTCGACTTCTCCGGCTTCTCCTATGGGCCGGCAGGATCCCAATGCCGCGGCCAGTTTTTCCGCGCTCGTTTCCAAGACCTACACCTTAAAACCGGTCGGTCTAAAAGACGGGCCTATTCCCGAGAGCCTCAATACACTGATTATCGCCAGACCCACGGAGTCGTTTTCAGACTACGGACTGTTTCAGCTTGACCAGGCGTTGATGCGCGGCACCCGGTTGATCATTTTTTTAGATGCCTTTAAGGAAGTCCGTCAGGGTCAGGGATCTATGGGATTTGGGCAGGGACCCACCTTTTTGCCCTTGAATACGGGACTTGAAAAACTGTTAAACCATTACGGCATCCGTATCAAAACCTCTATTGTGTTGGATGAAAACGCATATAAACAACCCCTTTCCCGTCAGTTCGGTGGTGGCGAACAGACCCTCTATTTTGCCCCGATCATCAAAAATAAACAGATCAACCCGGCGATCGATTTCATGAAAAATATCAAAGGGCTGATCGTACTCAAAATATCACCTTTGGAACTAAACACGGATCAAATCGCCAAAAACGGCATTACCGCCCTTCGTCTGTTCAGCTCATCAACAAGATCATGGGAGATGAGTGAGCGTATTAACCTCAATCCCATGTTCATGCGCCCTCCCTCATCGGATAAAGAGCTGTCGAGTATGCCGCTGGCCTATCTTATGGAAGGTGAATTTATCAGCTATTTTGCAGGCAAGGCGATTCCGGAAAAACCGGTTGAAAAAGATATTGCCAAAGATTCAAACAAACCAGGCACCGAAACTGCTAGCGATGACCCGCAAAAGTCGAAATCAGGCGTGGATCTATCACAGTTTGACGAAAAAAGAGTGGTCCTGGAAAAAGGAAAACCGAGTCGGATTCTGCTGATCGGCAGCGGCGAAATGATCAAAGACAGCCTGATCGATTCGGAAGGGCGAAGCACCAACTCTATTTTTTTGATGAATGCGATCGATTATATGAATGACCGTGGAGATGTTGCTCTCATGAGAGGGAAAGAGCAGCGCTTTAACCCCCTCTACGATACGGGAGCAATGGTCAAGACAATCATCAAAATGGTCAATATTGCCGGTCTTCCTGTTTTGGTGGTTTTATTCGGACTGTTTGTTTGGTTGTTTCGTCACCGACGGAAAAAACAGATTCAGGCCATCTTTGTCAGGCACACAACATAAGGGTACACCATGAAAATCAAGAAAGAATATATCGTTCTGGCCGCAGTGATCATTGCACTCGTTGCCTATTTGGCCCTGCGAAAAACCGATAGAATCCAAAACCAGCTCCCGAACCCGGACCAGGTGGCCTCAAAACAAATCTCCAAACTCGAAATTATCCGGCCCGAAGGTACTGCAGTTTTAAAAAAGGAGGGTGAAAAATGGACCCTTGACCCCCAGGGCTACCCGGCGGACGATCAAAAGGTGAAAGAGATGATCGAGATCCTCTCCGACCTCTCCATCACGGCTAAAGTGTCGGAATCCAAAAACTACGCCCGTTATGAATTGGATAAAGGTCAAACCATCTCCGTCAAAGCCTGGACCGGAAGCAAGCTCGGCCGCGAATTGAAAATAGGAAAAACCGCATCCACTTTCAAGCATACTTTTATCAAGCTCCCAAACGATCCCAACGTCTATCATGCTCTGGGCAACTTCAAGCCCAAGTTTGATATGGATATCGACATGTTACGAGATAAAACCGT
>SDBV01001453.1_pt1 | contig 35774 bp, 20 predicted proteins | sample 2277081 | NCBI WGS metagenome assembly SDBV01 (sample SAMN10402039, study PRJNA504765) | marine sediment metagenome | isolation source: marine sediment core GS10_PC15, 223 cmbsf | place: Arctic Ocean: Southern Knipovich Ridge | collected 2010 | reverse complement strand
TGAAAGAAAGATTGGACAAAAAACAGGTAAAGGATTACACACCCGCTAAAGCCGCTTATGACATCCGCAAATTAAGGGGAAAAGGATTGGTAGTAAAAATAGAAAAAAGCAGGAAATACAAAAACTCAAAAAAGGTAATTGATAAAACATGCAGCACCGTTCTTCAGTGCACCTCACTTATTGTTGAAACGATAATCATACATATTGTACCCAATTTCACGACTGGCTTGGATGATCTCGTAATAGGGTTTGTTGCATACATCTATGAAGCCGATCTGGTAGTTCTCACCATCTCCAACCCGGCCAGTAGTTTCCTGATCCTGGTATTGAAAATAAATTGTGCCAACAGCATAAGGATGCCGCATGGCACCAAGGACATAATTCTTATACGCTTGTGCACGTTGATTTTGACCCTTCGTCTGACGCAGGCTGGGATGTAACATTCCACGATCCAGTGCTCCCACATGCCATTCACCAAAAAGCATCGGTTTGTCATATTTTAGCGTATCAATCTTTTGACCACCCGGCATATAAAAGTTCTCAACAGTAAAATAATAGCGGTTATATCCAACCACGTCGCAATACTTTGCAGCAGCATTGGCTACCGGTATGTTAACCGACCAGAAACGACATCCAAAATAGAGCTGGTTCGGGGCAGCTGACTTGAGCTCCTCACTACAGATGCGAAAGTAGGTATTTGCAAATTTTGCATAGAACGCTGACAGATCATCATAAGATCTTTCTATCTCCGGTGCTGTTCTGCTCATTAACAAAGTATTCCAGGATTCGTAATTTGTGCCCCATACTTCATTAAGCAACTCAACTGAGTTGTATCTTGCCTTCAGATCATTAATAAATTCCCTTTTTGCTGCCTGATCGGATGGACTTTTAATGGTACTAACTGCCAGAGAAATCCCATCCCACCCCCAATCTGGTTCGCCGTCAATATGATAACCAATACACCAGGGATCATCAATGCTGTGGCCTTTATGGAATTCCAGTTGGTCCCTCAATGTCCGGCGAAAACTGGGATCAAATGGATCGGGAAAACGAGATCCTTCACTAACCTCGTCACCGATGATCCTTTTGGCATTACGCGTTCGCAAGGTTCCGGTATAGGGGGTTTTCCGCATTTCATAAATCTCCCTGTTGGCCCAATTGGGTGTATGCATGGTGTTCATACCCCAACTCTTTAACCGATTGTGAGCGATTTCGGCAGACTTATTGAACCAATCCTCATTCCAGATTCGGTACATATTGGCTTTTGTAAAGCTGTAAGTTTCAAAAGAATCATGTCTGCTGTAATAACCCCACCTTGCTGAAGCAGTTCCATAAAACCTCCCCAGCGGTTCATCTTTTGCGGGTAGAAAGCTGTACAAATATTCCCGATCGGTTATAGCAGTTTTGTGATAAGGTTCGACAGCCACAATGCCGTGCGACCAAAAGAGTCTGCCTTCGGGATCCACCAACCACCACTTACCCTCAACCTTTTCCACTCGAAAAAATCCTGTAGCTTCAAGCTGCGGACCTGAAGCCCAACCCCCATACTGGTCCCGGTTTTCAGGCCCCGAATGGGAATCCAGGTCCTTCTCCTCCTTTTCTCCATAAGCCAGAAGCTCCTCCAGAGAATGTGTTTTACCGGGCCATTCCCTGTGCATATACTGACCAAACTCGTCTATCATAGGGAAGAAGTTTTTCAATTCCTGATCTTCCTCAGAAGCTTCATACAATCCTTCTGCTCGGATATTATCTATCACAACATCAAAAGGTTTGTCTGCTTTCTGAATGTATACCGTAACCTGCTTGATATTGGTAAGATCTTTTACACGCTTGACCGGTGGAGCACCACGCATACCGATGATCTCGATCTCTTGATCCGCCCATTGCTCCCGCAGCAAGGGGAGCTTTAAAACGCCCACCTCTCCCGGCCAAAGCAGCAGGGCACCTTCCGTTACTACATCGTTGTCTTCATAGACATAGCCTGTGGGCAAAGGCGGATCACCAGGATTGTTAATGATACAATTCACCGAGTAGGGCTCCGTTCCTACATTCTTTACATCAATGGTTATGGATTCGTACCTTGACAGGTCCCATTTCCCTTCAGGTGCTTTCAACACAAGGCTGGGCCGGTATTGTCTCACGGTCCCATTTTCAAGATGTAATGCCTTCTCATGGGTGAGAGAGATTTTCATGCCCTCGGTTGTTTGAAACTTACTGATATCAAAATCCTGATCGAAATCAAAGAGTACAACAGAACTTCTTGTGCAGGAAAAGAGCAGGATAGCAGAACCAATGGTGAAAAACTTCATTGAGACTAAAACAATTCCTAGATTCTTCATAGTGTGGAAGCTTTTATGCCCAGATAAATAATTCTAACGAAACAACCGAGAACCATTAAGGATCAACAGGTTCATATTGAAACAGGACCGCATCGTTGACATTGAGACTGATATCAATTATATCAGTGTCTTCAGCCAGTACCCTGTCGTTGTATACATCCACAATCCTGGCGCGGTAAGGCAACTGTATATGGCATTTGCCTGTTTCATGCGCAAAAAATCCAACATAGTTTTTACTCTGGTATGTCTGTCCAAGAAAATCGGTGTATACATGACAACCTGCCTCCCTGGCAATGTTGCGTAAAATATGCTTTGGAACAAGGGGGGCAGCACTATAAACGGAAACCCAGTCCCCCATGTCCTTCATTCCCAGTCCACCTGGTTGCCCATCAATATCAAGTATATGTCCCAATACAGTATCGGCTTCTTCAATGAAAAACCTGGGTGATACGCTGAATCCGACATCAGATCCGGGATAATGCCTCAGCGAAGAGTGATAATTTATATGATCTGGAGATAATTCACCATAGGTGCCGTATGTGATTGGTGATTTGCGGCCTTCGAGGACGGGATGCTCACTGACAATGGTCTTTATTGCCAGTTCTCCAGGTTCCATGGTGTATCCATATTTGAAGCCAGTAATTTTTTCCATACGCTCCAGGTCCAGACCACGTTCAGACAAGACGCCTGGAGCATAACACCATAAAATATAGTTCCCATTACGCATGCAATGCTTTTTGATAAGCTCAAGCTCTTCATCAGTGTAATGAACAGAACTAGGGAAGATCCAGCATTTATACTGCTCCGTTTCGCTTGGATCAAGATATTTCAGGTTTTCCAGCATCAGGTCATCATATCCAAGTCCCATTCGTTCCAGTTCAAACTGTTTGAACTGGAGGATCAAGGGTGCCCGTAATGCCTCATTCTCCCTATAATAGAATCCATCCCGGGATTGCAGGACCACAGCCACCTGCCGGTTATTAATACCGGCCTTGAAGTAGACTTTACGCCCCATTTCTATGGTCTTCCTGAGTTCTTCAACCATCTCAGGACTATCATACATTCCGCCCGCAAGATCCATGAACCAGACTGAAGCTCCTTCCATGAGGGCTTTTGTCAGATCCCGCCGTAGCAGGTTACCACTTTCTTCAGGTGTGGTGGGATTATGATGGTCCGAGGGCCAGCATGATTTAAGATACGTAGAGCCATCCAACTCGTGCAAGTATTGCTTTCCTCCTCGGATAACACTACCCGGAACTCCCTGACCAGATATTACACCCTCTAACTGCCTGAATGAGTATTCATAGGGTGCTACAATGTAATCCACATCCGGACAATTTATCACCTCTTCCAGGTGGACATGACCGCTTCTTGTTTGGGTAACCCCGCCTCTTGGCTGTTCAACCCAGTTATAACCGTAAAAAACCAGGACAAGTTTTTTCTTTTCCGTAACTTCCTTTATAATCCCGGCAAAATAAGCAAGGGTTTCAGAGACCTGCCGGTTGAATATCTCATAGTAGTCCAGTAAAGCTTGCTCATCCTTTACTGACCGCAAAACACCATAAGTGGCAGCCAGCCTCTGGTCAACCTCAGGTATTTTTAGCTCATCGAAGGATTTCAGGTCTGCTTGGTAGGCCTTGTTTACAGCATCAATACTTAGATATTTGTCCTTAACATATGCCCGATATGCCTCCTGCATCGGCTGGCTGTAGTCTCCCAGCTGATAACCATTGGTGAAACGATCTGTTATCTCTGTATAAGCATGCCACTGGAACCATTCCCCACAGCTACCGCCACCAGGAAGGTAACCTATAATACTATTACCATATTTTTTTTCAAGATGCATTACTATGTTCCTCAAAGCTTCCCCGGCCTCTTCACGCCATTTCAGTGAGGCGTAGGAGGGCATCTTACGGCCCAGGTCTCTTCCATGGGGAACGGCCTGTTGATCAACATTCTGTACTGCCCACCAGAAATTTCTCGGGTATGCAAACCCCAGTCTCGGAATAATTTTTGCATCAGGCTTTTCTGCCAAAAATGCTTCGATATTTTTATCCATGCTGTACTCATCAGATTCCAGGTAATCATAGACACCATCTGCAATCCAGCCATGACCTCCTCCCAGGATATTGAAAATATCAAAACCGGCATCGATAAAATTCTGTTTGTTTCCTGGTCTTGTGGAACAGAAGATCCCGTCGTGTGGTTGTCCGTTAATAAACAGAGTAGATCTGCCGTTGTGCATTTTAAGTTCAGCAGTTAGGTTTTCGCCGACAGGTTGATTTCCTGAAGATTGGGAATAACCCAAAATAGAGCAGGTCAGGCCTGCCAAAATACTCACAAAGAAGACTAGGTTGCTTAATTTCATATTGTTAAGTTTTACATATAAAAATCATTTCTGCGTGTTGAACAGTTTTTGCGAATGATATTGGTAAACCCATTAATCTTCAGTCCATTTCACTGCTTCAGCGGGTGTGCCTTCTACCTCAACTACCAAAGTATTGATGGTATTTTCATCAAATTCCGGGAGGTTTCTCAAGAACAACCTGGGACCCACCTTCTCAAATTCAATGGATTGACCTGTCTCCAGGAATTTTACAGAGAGCACATTGTTCCCAATTTCCGCATAACAAAATTCATCCTCCGCTGGAGCATTGAGAAAGTGCAGGTATACTTTATTTCCCAATACTGTTGGTATCAGCGAGTTATTCCAGTGTTGCCCGATTCTGCTCCGCTGGACAGGTCCGTCAAGAAAATCATGGTTTCGTTTCAGCCAATCACCGACTTCCAGTAAAATTTTCACCGATTCCTCTGGTATGGTCCCGTCAGATTTTGGACCAACATTCAGTAAGAGATTCCCTCCTTTTGAAGTGCATTTGAGTAGCAATTGAATGACATCTTCCGGACTTTTATAAAAATGATCAGTGGCATGATAGCCCCAGTTCCCGTTTAACGTCATGCATGCTTCCCATGGCCTGCCCGTCACTCCGGCAACAATTTTTTGTTCGCTGGTATTGAAGTCATATGGTTCATCATTCCTGTTATTGATCAGGATTCCTGGCTGCAACTCATAAACTTTCTTATTGATTTTTTCACCCTCCATTCCATCCGGTGCGGAACCATCCCACCATAATATATCTATTTTCCCATAATTTGTCATAAGTTCCCTTACCTGGCTGTGATAGTGTTCCACAAAACGAAGGCGGGCCTCCTCGCTTGCCCAGCCACCCGGCCAGTTCCTTACAAATCCGGGATAGTCAGGATGGTGCCAGTCTGCAACGGAATAATAGAGTCCCACTTTCAATCCGGCATCCCTGATGGCATCAACATAGAGGCGGATCAAATCCTTTTTTGGTCCATAGTTCATGGCATTGAATTCATCCGTCTTTGTATCCCATAAACAAAATCCATCATGGTGCCTGGCCGTCAGAACGACATACTTCATTCCTGCCTTTTTTGCCAGATCTGCCCATTCTTCAGGTCTGAAATTTTCTGCCAAAAAGTTCTTCGCATATTTTTCCTTGTACTCATCCAGTGGAATTAATTCCCTGTTCATGACCCATTCACCCCTGGCAGGTACTGAATAAACACCCCAATGGATGAACATCCCGAAATGTGCATTGTAATACCAGACCAGCCTGGCAGAATCCAACTCTGTTGATACAGTTTTATCCGGAATTGCAGATGGGATGGTCTGTTTATTATCTTTGCATGCAACCAGGAGGATGCATAGGGATAAAATAGATCCAACCAAGATTTTTCCTGTCATAGATTGCTTTTTACTCATCATAATAATTTATTGTTTTATGTTCATCGAGCTGTTCTCTCCAATTTCAGGTCGTTTCTGAACTTCATCTCTAATTCATTCAATTTATCACTGTTTACCAGGTTAATCGCTTCAGAGGGATCATCAGGCAAGTAATAGAGTTCCAATGCCTTTGCTTCTTCTAACTTATCACGCATCTGGAATCCAAACCAGGTGCGCGGAATCACAATAATCGCTTTCCATATTTTTGAGAATTTCTTTCCCCCTACCTGGTTAAATGCTGCCCATTTGATAGTCGTTCCTTCATAATTTTGTTCGTTCGATTGAATAAACATGTACTCACGAACCGGATCGTGAATTTTGTCCGGTTGTCTTAGGATGGCTGAGAAGTCATAACTATCAAGACCCGATTCAGGATCCAGGTCAACACCAATGAAGGAGGCAACCGTCCTGAAAATATCATGCAGCCCAATAAGCTGATTTTCTACAATATATCCGGCCGGGATGCCATTGTCCCAGCGGAAGATCAAAGGTACACGGTGTCCACCTTCATAAACAAAACCCTTCTCTCCACGCAGAGGATACCCTCCTTTTGCCACACCCTGTGCATTGGTATGGACAAGGTTATTTCTATTTGTACCCGTCTCAGTGCGAACGCCTCCATATGGACCATATAATCCTTTCTCATATATTGGATTTGACCATTCCTGATCAATCCCTGTGGCAGCTCCATTATCACTCGTGAAAATAATGAGCGTGTTTTCCAGGATATCTTTTTCCCGTAACTTTTCAATAAACAGTCCAATTGCCAGATCACCTTCATAAATCATGTCAGTGCGGATATTCACGGTTTGCCCTCGTACAGGTAACGCACCCTGTTTAGTCAGGTCTTCGGTATCGGTTGGATCATTGATATTGAAAGCTGCAGGGGGAACATAAGGGATGTGACCTGCCTGGGAGCAATAATGGATATAAAAGGGTTTAGAAGTTCCGTGTTTTTCAATATGATCGTCAATAAACCCAAGTGCATCCCGCATTAACAGAGGACCGACTGATTCGGTCGTCCAGTTATCCATTTTGTATTCGTCCAGGCCAATATCCTGGTTGAAGAACTTTGTAAAATATCTACGCACGCTGTCATCCCGGTCGAAGTACACAAACTCCTTCGTTTCGTTTTTCCAGCGGGCCAAACGGTCATTCTTAAAAAAGGCGTAGGGTGATTCCTGTATCCCTCCGGGCAGATTCAATGAATAGTCAAATCCATGGTCAATGGGACCATCAACAAAGGATCGGATGAGATCCGCCTCACTGTAGTTTTCTGCTGTTGTTCCATCCACCTTCAGGAATTCCCCTCCCAGGTGAGATTTACCAAAAAATGCGGTTGTATATCCCTGAGCTCCAAGTATATCTGCTAGGGTGTTTTGTCCGGGCATGATCTGGCTTTTTGTGAGGTTATCCCATGTACCCTCAGTCCTCCGACCCCGATACACGTGGTTCCCGGTTAGTAAGGCATATCGTGTGGGTGCGCAGAGTGCATCTGCTGAATGAGCCTGCGAAAAATAGACCCCATCCTGTACCAATTGGTCCAGGTTGGGAGTATCAAATCCGCAACCCTCAGGATTCATAATCTTAACATCCCCATAACCCATATCATCCATCAGGAAAATGAGGACATTGGGTTTGCTTATTTCTTGGCCGATCAGGCCTTGAGAATTCAGAGACCCGGTGAAAGCGATCAGGATCAGGAGAAATGATCGCACTGGATTTATCAGAGCATTTATTTTCATGATTAAAAAATTTGAATATTCGTTGGTTGCATCATTGCACAAAGCGCTATGCCATACTTGTTATTCGTAATCCCCATAACTCTCTTTTATCCTCTTTAAGTCACCTTTAATCAGATTCGCTTTTTCAAAATAAGTGGGATCATCATAAACATTGTTCATTTCATGCTGATCCTTCTCTAAGTCAAACATTTCATATTCTCTCAATCGAGGAAAGTAGATGAGTTTATATTTTCCTGTCCTTATTCCATAGTGCGGTTCAATATGTCGATCATAATAACGATAATAAACTGCTTCACGCCAATCATATGGTGTTTGATCATTTAGCAACTGGCGGAAAGATTTTCCTTGTATATCTGATGGTATTTCATTACAAGCAAAATCCAAAATTGTTGGAGCGAAATCAATATTCATTACAAAATCATCATTGATTGAGCCTGGTTTGATTTCTTTTGGATAGCGGATTAAAAAAGGTATATGCAGGGACTCCTCGTACATCCACATTTTGTTATACCAGCCGTGATCACCAAGGAAAAATCCATTGTCTGAGGTATAAATGATTATCGTGTTTTCCTTTAATCCTGAATTATCAATAAAATCAATCAGTCGTCCAACATTTTCATCCAATGATTCACAAACACGATAATAACCTTTAAAGAAGTTCTGGTAACACCATTCTTTGTATTGTCTGGCAGATAATCCTGCCGGTGGTTCTCCTTGACGATCCCACACATTGATACTATCAAAACTAGTCCACTGTAAAATGCTCTTATGCCTGGCTTTTCGAGTTAAAAAGTCATCATGAAAGTTCTCGGGTATTGGTAAGTCTTCATTAATATATAGGTGTTTGTGTTTTATATCCGGATGGTGGTCAACATGTGGGGCTTTGTGGTGGGTCATGACAAAAAAAGGTTTGCTTTTGTCACGGTTAGTAATCCAGTTTATAGTCTCATCAGTAATAATGTTTGTGACATAACCTTTCTGTATTGATTCCTTTCCCATTTCAATCATCATTGGATCCCAATATTCTCCTTGCCCGGGCAGGATTTTCCAATAATTAAACCCAGTTGGTTCGCTGCGAAGGTGCCACTTCCCAATCAAAGCTGTCTGATATCCTGCACTAGTCATCCATTTTCCCAAATGCCCTTGTGCGTTGTCAAAAGTATCTTCTCGGTTGATCTTCACACTGTTAAGATGACCGTATTTCCCGGTAAGAATAGCTGCCCTACTTGGAGCACAGAGTGAGTTCGTTACCATGCAATGATTAAACTTCATTCCCTCTTCTGCCAAACGATCTATATTCGGCGTAGGATCAATATTTCCACCGTAGCAAGTAAGTGCATGTTTGGCATGGTCGTCACTCATGATGAAAAGGATATTGGGCAGCTGAGAAATCTGTTGATTTTTACGATTACAGGAAATCAGTAATAATCCGAGACTGATCATGTATAGAATTCTTACAAGCGCGATCTTGTCAGATTTAATTCGACGGTTTCTCATAATAATTCTCATTCATAAGTATTCATCGGCGTACCTAATATTACTCAAGCTCTAAGGAGTTTGAATAGTGGACCGAAGAAAGTATCTCCTGCAATCTTACAACTACCTCCCTGTTCTCAGTATATCCTGCAACATTTATTTGTTCCTCGGGATCAACGGCATGGTCGTAGAGCTCAGTGTGTATTATTGTGCCATCAGTCTCTTTCCACTCAATCAACCGCCAGCGGTCAGTTCGAATGGTATTGCATCTACGTTTGTCACGGCCGTGGAAGGAGTATGCAAACTCCTTACCTTGAGCTTTTGGGTCTTTGAGTAATTCCACAAAACTCTTACCTGCCAAATCTTCCGGAGGTACCAGTTCACACAATTCGGTAAGTGTAGGATACAAATCAATGGACTCAACAATTCCGTCTGTTGATTCTCCGCGCTTCACCATATCTGGTAAGCGGATTATTAAGGGGCTCCTGGTGGCAATTTCATAATTTGTATCCTTACAAAACATGCCATGTTCACCCAGGTGATAACCATGATCGGACCATAGTACAACAATTGTCCGGTCCTCTAACTTAAGTCGTCTCAACTCATCAAGTACTTTACCAATTTGAGCATCAACGTACCTGACACATGCCAGGTAGGCATGGCGAAGTGTCTGAGCTTCTTTGTCACTTATGTTACCCGGTCCCCCAGGCCAGTGGTAATGCCTTGTCAATTCGTAACTATCGTGAATGCAGATCGCAGAATTTATATTTTTTGGTTTCTGGTAATTCTCAACTCCTGGTAATTCTTCCGGATCGATGAAATCCCAGTATTTCTTTGGGGCATTAAAGGGTAAATGCGGTTTGTAAAAACCTGTCGCCAGAAGGAATGGCTGGTCTGAAGCGGCCAGTTTTTGCAATTGGCTTATGGCAGCTGTTGCAATCAGTCCATCCGGATAACCGTTATCGTCAACATCCGCTGCCTCGTAGGGAAGCCTTGGCACATCTGTTTTTATGGAGGCTACTCCATTATATGTGAAGTCGCTATAAGCAAAAAAACTTCGCCATGGTGTCTCCCATTGACCCACAGGAGTATATGCTTCATCCCAACTAAACGGTACCTCATGAGAGGTTTGTTCTTCGTCCACAACACCTCCTGGCAAGTGACTTACTTTTCCAATGCAGATTGTTCTGTACCCGGCCCTGTGAAAAAGTTGAGCGAATGAAACCGGTTGTCCAGGTTCACTGTTTAGCTGGCGAGCCTCATTCCAGCAATCCCAAGAATTAATCCTCCGCCCGGTCAACATCGAAGAACGCGATGGTCCGCAGATGGCTGCCTGAACATAATGCCTCCTGAACACTCGTGCTTCTGAGGCCAGCCGATCAATGTTAGGTGTTTGAATCAGCCTGGAACCATAGCAGCTTAATTCAGGCCTGAGATCATCGACACAAATAAGCAATACGTTCGGTTTTGGATGGACCTCCTTCCTGGTATCTCCACCAGTTACTTCATTCTCCCTAGGATGATTCAAAGCTCGGTTTATTGCTGTCCTGTCATTTATGGAATCGTCCGGGATAGCTCCAAAATCGAAAACTGACACAGATATCTCCCTGGAGGGTGCGTGGTCATATCCTTCTGTAGTTGTGGAAGAAAACAGAAAGAAAATGGCAAGAACAACCAGCAAATATGACATTCTCATCTCATAAAAATTTGAATATTCGTCTCACTTGAGGATTTTGCCTCTGTCATAATTATAACCTGCCTATTTTCCTGGTCGTATAACCAGGAACTTACATCCTGTCTCAAATCCTCCTGACTATAGACTCTTTCCAGTTCAACGGAGCCTGTTTTAACTGCAACAGGTTCTTGATCCACCAGGTTTATCCGCAGAATACAGGTACGCTTTTGTGGCTTACCTTTATAGTCACCCTCTGTCTTACCTATCTTGACAGTGATCTTTTCATCCGTACACAGCTGACATTCGAATACCGTTTTGCTGTAAGCTCCATTTTGATAACTGGTTGAACGGCCGTCATCCTCGTACAATGTAAATGAAGAGAGTGAGTCGGGAAAAATATCTACTGTCAGGGGATCCCATACTTCTCCTGTCTCGATCCAATTCTGGTCATTTCGCATGGGTATGATTGCCCCAGACCGGATAAAAAGGGGAAGCTTCTCTACATCAGAAGTGTTATAGTCGATTACCTGTCCACCGGCATATACAGTCCTGTCCCAGTAATCAATCCATTGATATCCTTCCGGCAAATAGATCTCCATGCTGTTCAGGTCAGCATACACCGGCGCAACCAGCAAATTTTCCCCGAACATATACTGATATGGCCACTGGTCCCTGTCCACATGAAGATCTTCAGGAAAGGCCAACAACATGGGCCGGCAAATGGGAATTCCCGTCAGGTAATTTACATAGGCAGTTGAATAGATATACGGGAGCATACGGTACCTTGCCTTCCTGTGTTTTCGGATGCTGTTTTCAGCAGTAGGCAGCAGTTCCTGTTGCGCTTCGGGTAATTGATCAAAGGCCTGAGCGGCTTTTTGTTTCTCCACTGATTCCACCTTCACCCCATCGGGTGTAAAATCCATTATCTTGGCCAATTCATGGAAATTCATAATTTTTTGCCATGGCTTGTTGGTGTGGGATTTGGAAACAGAATTAAAATCAATGAACTGGTTCCATCGGGCCTGAACCTTCCAGTCTTTCCCGAAACAATCGGCCGTGATATAACTCACCCCTTTCATGGAACCATGCGAATTGGTTATGGCGTTGATCTGCCACTTTAATTCCCGGTAGGTGTTATGAACATCACCCGGCCACCTGAAAGGATAACGGCGGGAACCGATCATATTGTTAGCAGGAATGGTATTGTCACGTTCAAGTTCAAAGGGATTCAGGTCCATCATCTTCCTGCATCCCATGAAATAAACCCTGTTCTCTTCTCCAATATGATCCTGTGTACCCGTCCAGATGATCCCATCGGTAATATCATTCTGCCTAGTATCCTGCCAGGTGCCGATAATGCCGATATCCAGCTTTTCTTTATACTTCTGCCACCACAGATCTTCCGGATAAACCCTGGAAGTCCATTCCTTGATCCTGCGCGAGGTATTGGTTGCCCGGTGTGGAAAATCCGGTGCACTGTGATGGATAAGCATCACATTGAGATGCATGGAATCAAGCTTTTTGATCATCTGCTCAGGTGACAGTGGATGTTCATATTCGGGTGACCAGTCCAGTTGTCCCCAGAACTTCTCTTCCTGCCCCGGGCACGCATCTCCCCACTCAAAATCAATGATCAGGTTATCACAAGGTATATCGTGATCACGCAGATCCTGGGCCAGTTTCAACAATTTTTCCTGTGTCCCTGTACAGCCAAGATGCTGTGTCTGAGAAAATCCATATGCCTTCAGAGGTAGCAAAGGCTCGGGACCTGTCAATTCATTAAACTGAGAGAACAGGAATGGATAGTCGGGCCCATAAATAAAATACTGGTCAGATATCAGGTCTTCGTGCAAATAGGTATCTACATACCTTCCCGTTTCAGGATTATAGAACCAGTGGCTGTAGCGGTTGTTATTATTCCTTTCATTGAATGCACTGGCATTATCGAAAACCGTGTAGCCATCGCGGAACATCCCGTAAGTTTTACCCTCAGATGGACATATTTTTTTAGCTCCGCTTTTGCTCCAAACTGTCCATGTCTGGTCTTCCCTGGCCATAAGTATCCTGAGGAACCCTGTCTCAATGTAAAAGAACTCCTCATCCTCCCACCGTTTGAAATCAACTGGTTTCCAGTTTTCCAGTTTCCCGATGACAAATGGTATTTCGTATTTGGTTGGAAATCTCTCTCCTTCCAGGGCAGAAGCACGAACCCGGAACATTGTTGGTGTGTAAAGTGATATTTCAATGTTGTCTTTGATGTAAACTTTGGTACAGTAGTTTGAAAGGTTTAATTTTTCTTTTCCGGTGGCTAGTGCAATTGTTGCCGGAATTAATAAAAGTGCTATTAAGGACCATCTTTTCATAAATCAGGAGTTATATGTGGTTCATTGTTCATTAGGTTTTACTATAGACCAGGGATCGCCGGTTTTAATCAACCATGGTTCCAGTTCTTGCCTAATCAATTGCTGTACTATCTCGGGATTCTCAGCAGCGATATTTACCAGCTGATAGGGATCATTTTGATTATCGAAAAGATAATAATCGTACGCGTCGTAATATGACCGTTCAATTGCAAGTGTGTACCTGTGAGTCCGGACACCCCTTTTCCCGATGGCAGGATTTACCAGGGGCATATTTAAGTATAATTGAGATTCAGGTCGCTCACCTTCCCCCGTTAAAAATAAAGAAGCATGGCTTTTGCCTTCCACATCACTTGGTATTTTCTCCCCGAATCCCATTATTTCAAGCAGGGTTGGGTATATATCCGGAATAGATATCAACAGATCATCAGACCTTGGTCTGATCTTGCCGGGCCACCGGATAAGAAAGGGTATGCGCATGGACTCTTCATAAAAAATACTTTTGCCATGGAGGTCATGGTTACCCATACAATTTCCATGGTCTGAGAGAAAAAGCACGATTGTATTATTCTCCAGGTTCTTCTCAGCCAATGTCTTCAGTATCCTGCCAAACTGTTCGTCCACCCCGCTGACCATTGCGAAGTAGTTTTTAATTTGTTCCCTGGCAAATTTTGAATGTATTCCTCCTTCAAGCTTTACGTTTGGCCGGTTAATAAGATCCTTGTACGTCAATCCATCGTACAGTTTGATATATTTCTGAGGGACTTCTTCATATTTGCTCATACCATCGTGTGGCGGATTCATGGCCACTACTAGGGCAAATGGTTTCTCCTTATCCCTGAAAAGGTTATTCTTATTATTGATATAATTTATGGCCATATCTGCTTCATGTACAGGTCCCCATTCATCAACAAGATGGAAATCATCACGGCCTGCTTCTGTGTCCCAGTATAAAGGCATGTTGTGGAAGTCATAAGTTCCGTAGGCATACCAGTAATTGAATCCATGTCTCCGATTTGGTGGGCACCATTCATTCCAGGCAAAGCTGCCATAGTTATTTCTACATTTTACATAAGGAAGCCTGGGAGCGTCCAGGTGCCATTTCCCTATATAGCCCAATTCGTAACCTTCATCAGCTAAAACGTCTGACCAGCACCGCTCCGATTCCTGTAATTCTATGTTAAAATGAGCCGCATCGCTTATACAGTTATAGGTGACATTATTTGAGAATGAATATTTACCTGTCATCAACATGGCCCTCGAGGGACTGCATACCGGATTGTTGGCCACAGCATTGGTCAAGACCAGGCTGGTTTTCGATAATTCATCAAGTGTCGGGGTTAAAACAGGATCCTGATCCATGAATCCCAAGGCATGAGCCCGCATCTGATCCGGATAGACGATCAGCAGGTTGGGATGAGATCCGGTCTTTGGTTTGCTACAGGATAAAACGGATATTGCTACAATAAAAATCCATAAAGAAGGAGCTGTTAATTTATTAATCTTTAATATCATGATATCAATTATTCAGGTAAAATAATTTCGTCCATCATGGCCAGGAAAAGCACCCAGTCCTCTCCCCCTGGAGCAACCAGCCTCGTTTGCTTTTCACCCCTTATGGTATCAGTCTCATACCATGTTCCAGACCTTGGACAGAACCATGAAGCCAGGAATATTGTTTCTTCAAGGTCAATGATCGTTTCAGGGATGCTATCTGATACATTGGCTGTAGCATGGTTGATGCGATCATCAGGATTCTGCAGATAAATGATATAATCATTCCTGTTTCTTGCGCATTTGGTATTTACCGGATCATTTCCGGTCAGGCTATCGGATGGAACCCAGTTTACCAGGTCAAGATCCTTGTCTGAGAAAAACTTATGAATATGAACAAAATCATGGGCCCCCATCTCAAGCAAACCATTGTTATTTGCATCATAATATCCCATCATGCCCCGAGGGGTAAGGGTATCCGAAAAGGATTCATAGGTTCTAATCCCTCCATAGGTAGGATGTCCCCCGGATAACAGATTAGCCCACATCAGTCTACGAAAGAAGTACCTGTCATTGGCTGGATTTCGCCAGTTTTCATACCTGTCCTCATCCAGGACCACAGGATCTGCTCCCAGAGCCCTGTATTCCCGTACCTTCCGGCCATCCACCTGATCAATATCTTCGATGGTGATAACATCCGACCAATGATCTTTTGCAAATGCATATCCCTGATACCTTTTCTGATGGTTGGTAATCAGGGTACCCCAGGATTCTCTCACATTCATATATTCGCCAACAGACCTGACAGCTTCCATTATTTCTTGATTACCGTTAATATTCCGGTCATTGGAAATACAAAAGGTTACGTTGGGGTATGCTGACCACCTTGCCTGCACGGTTTCAATAACCTTTCGTGACATGATATCTCCCTTACTGAAACGTAAAAGTTCCTGGTCATCTTCTGCAAATGGGATCAACTGGAAGATGATATGGGGGTATTTTTCAAGCGCATAGTCAAGTCTTTTCTCCATTTCCTGCCAGTAGGATAGATTCAAATCCGACCTCTCTTCATTGAACAGAGCTTCCACAGTATGCCGGGAGCGGGCAAACCAGCACCGGATCTTTGTGGCTCCCATTTGAACTGACTGGTCTAAATATGCCTGCCACATTTTCTCTGAATCAACCAGGTACCGATAACCTGTATCACCAATATGAAGAAACCAGTCACCGTTGTCATACATGAATTGATAGTGATCTGCTGAATGTTGTCTTAATTTACCTGGTAAGGTTGAGGACCTGACCACAAAAGATCCATTCCGTTCATTCAAGCTCCCGGAATGGGAAGTGGTGTAATACTTCCATCTACCAATTTCCCCGCAATATGCACGGATCTTGTAGATCCCATTTCCATCATAAAATCCGGATACATGGACGGTATCCCCTCCCGGTTTCCTGAAATAAGCTTCCATTCCAACTTCAGTATCCGGATTCAGGTCATCATCATTCAATTCAAATTGAAGGGTGTATACACTCCTTAACAGGACATTCTGATTACAACCTGCCAAAAACATCAGCATTAAAGCCCCTACTGCGCCATAGCATGATAGTGGGGATCTATTCCTAAAACATTTCTTCACTGCCATAATATGCTATCGTCCAAGTATTTAAAGGGCATCAGCGTGTATCCGTAACTGTAGTTTTTGTTTGGAAAAATCCTGTATTTGTCCAGTGGCATTGCCCTCCATGAATTGTCCCCGCCTACTCCCCGCTGCCGCAGATCTATGTTCAATGTGACCCTGTCTCCAGGTTTAACATCTGATCCATGCCGGTTGGGGATTCCTTCTTCATGATGATCAAGCAAACCCGGGGCAAACTGCCATGCGCTGCAGCTCAGCAAAGAATCCGCTTTAACCAAGAGCCCTAACCCCTCATTATCTTCAAGGATTATCCATCGTACATCCGTCTTATTACCTGTCTCCTGTGGCCGTACGTAGGGATGGTATTGCTCCCAGACAGTTCCATTATATAAACCGACTGCAGCGCCGGTTAAACGATCACAGTAACTTTCATGAGGACCTCTTCCAAACCAGGACATGTTCTGGAATTCTCCAGACAGAATCAGTCTCGTACCTATTCTGGGTAGTTCAGGAAGATTCTTATTCTCAGGTTTAAATGTGAAATTCACATGGATCTTACCAGATGCAAAAACCTGATATTCCAAAGAGACAACAGACGCTGATCCGTTTAAGAGATACCCGGATCTAATGATAACCCGATCCGGAAACTCCTGATGAGTGAACGAGACCAGCCTGGCGCTGTCGCCTGCATATTGCCATACCGCACACCGTCCAGGCATGGAATTCCCCAGATCATTATCAACTGGGGATCTCCAGAAATTGGGTTGCAATCCCTCTCTAATAAACTCTGTGCCCTGATAACTCAGGGAACCCATCTGCCCGCTGCTTTTTTCAAACCTGACTTTCATATCTCCTGCGGACACCGTAATTTCCAGGTCATTCTCCTCCAGTTCTATAGATCGTTCAGCCTCAACCACCGGGCGAGTATCCACCATCCTGACAGGAAGTGTGTATTGATCCCAGGCCACCTCAAATCCTCTGGGGATCAGGGGCAGATCCTTGGTTGTGAACCATCTGAATGTAATAAAATGCTCCACACCCGGTTTCATTCTTGCCCATTCCGGACCAACCTGAATCTGCAATTCGGATCCTGCTGAGATATTGATATCCTTGATCTCTCTGTTCTCCAGGATCTCACCCTCAGCCATGATCTCATACCTCAGTTGGTAATCCGACAAATCCTTAAAATCAAATCTGTTCAAGATTTTATAGACTCCCCTTTCCATATCGACCGGGGTTACTTTCATATTCTGGTAAACCTTCTTCACTTCCCAAATGTGGGGATTAAGTTCACGGTTGGCCTGCACCAATCCGTTGGCACAAAAGTTAGAATCATTGGGGATGTCAAAATCGCCCATATCTCCGCCATAGGCCCAGTATGGAGTTCCGTCTTCTTTCTGCTTTAAAAATGTCTGATCGCACCAGTCCCAGATAAAACCACCCTGCAATTTGGAGTGTGATCCTATCACATCCCAGTAATCCTGCAAATTTCCCACGCTATTCCCCATGGCATGAGAATACTCGCATAAAATCAGGGGTTTGGCAATATTTGAATCTGCATATGCTTCAAGGTAGTATATGTTCTTATACATGGGACAGACGATATCCGTATGTGCCTTAGATCCCGCCGGTTCGTATTGCACCGGACGGGAAGGATCCCTGGATTTAATCCAATCGTAGGCAGCCACAAAATTGCTTCCATCCCCAGCCTCGTTTCCCAGGGACCAGATGATGACTGATGGATGGTTCTTGTCCCGCTCAATCATCCTCGTTACACGGTCCATGAATGCTTCTTTCCATGCAGGGTTGTCAGATATCAATGCAAAACCTCCCTGCTGATTGAACTGCATTCCATGACTTTCGATATTCGCCTCATCCACAAGATATAATCCGTACTGGTCACACAGTTCATACCAGCGTGGATGGTTTGGATAGTGGCTGGTTCGCACGGCATTGATGTTAAATTGCTTCATCAGCGCTATATCCCTGATCATGCTTTCCTCATTAATCGCCTTGCCCGCATGCATATCATGCTCGTGCCTATTGACACCTTTTATGGTGACCGGAACACCGTTCACAAGAAGCTGTGCGTCGCAGATCTCCACTTTTCGGAATCCCACCTTTGATGAGACCCTTTCAATGACCTGACCATTCTGGTCTGTCAGTGTAAGCAGTACAGTATACAGATCGGGTGTCTCAGCAGACCATTTCCTTGGATCATCAAGGATCGCATCGAAGACAATATTCCTGACCTGGCTGGTATCTAAGGACAGTTTCTGGGTATCGGAGAATACCGTACATTCCGGATTGCTCTTTTCAATCAGGTCAACTTTCAAATCAAGGTTTTCGTAAATCTCCTCCCCCAAGTTTTGCAATTCCACCTCAAGATTGAATAGCCCTTTTTGATAATCCAGATCCAGGTCTGCATGAACCTCAAAGTCACGAATATATACATCAGGCCGAGCGACGAGGTATACATCTCTTTCCAGTCCGCTCAGCCTCCACATATCCTGGCCCTCAAGGTAGGCACCATCACTCCAGCGATAGATTTCCATTGAGATACTGTTTTCGGCCGGCCTGAGGAATCTCGTAATATTGAATTCAGCGGGAGCTTTGCTTCCTTTAGAAAAGCCAACCAGTTTTCCGTTTATCCAGATATATCCAGCCGATTTAAGACTGCCTATATGAAGGAATACCTGTCTTCCTTCCCATGAGGCGGGAACTGCAAAGTACCTTTTATAGGATCCAACTGGATTAGCTTCTGGAACTATTGGTGGATCTGGAGGAAAGGGGTATTCTTCATCAAGGTAGATCGGCTGGCCGAAACCCTGCAGTTCCCAGTTACCAGGTACAAGAATCTCCTCCCAGGATTCAGTGCTGTATTCATCGCTGTAAAAATCTACGGGACGGCTTCCAGGATCCGGCGAATAGTAAAATTTCCATGCACCATTCAAGAATGCGATATAAGGAGAACAGCGCGGATCATTCTGGATGGCATCCCGGGCCTTATCAAATGGATAAATGGTGCAGTGCGGCTGTTCTTTGTTGATCTCAAGCATCCCTGGATTTTCAAGATCTGATCGCTCCTGGGAGCACGATACATATGAAAGCATACATGATAACATCAGGCACCAACCGGTTATCTGAATGTGAATTCTTGTCTTGACCATTATCTCGTATTTTCTTTGTTCAGGATTCAATGTCTACCTGTACCACTTGCCTTCCGGCATTTCAGGTTCCTTTTGCAGGGGTACAGGGGTACGATGCATTTCAATCATGGATGCAAGTTTGCTGACTATTTCCGGCTGTTTTTCAGCAATATCATTCGTCTCACCAGGATCCGCCTTCAGATTATATAATTCCCAGTTTTTTTTGCTGTTATGCCTTAACAATTTCCAATCCTCCACACGAATGGCTTGCTGAAGCCCATCGGGCATATAGCTGTCTAAAGTCCAGTCATAGGAAGGCAGTTCCCAGTACAGGTAATCATGCTTATATTGAACTCCCCTGCCGGTCAGTGATGGGACCATGGAATACCCATCCACACTTGCAGGAATTGCATTCTTTGTGCCTGCCAGTTCCAGAAAAGTGGGCATTAAATCTGCAAAACTACACAGGAGGTCGCAACTAGATCCCTTCTCGATCATGCCGGGCCATCTGAAAATCAGAGGGACTCTGATCCCTCCTTCATAAAACTGGTGTTTGAAACCCCTCAGTGGTCCGGAAACATGGAAAAGTGAATCATAAGTCTCTCCGCCCCCGTTATCAGAAGCATAGACCACAATGGTCTTTTTGTCAATATCCAGCTTTCTCAGCAGTCTCACTATTTCCCCAAGATCATAGTCCACGCGGCTATTCATGGCAGCATATTGTTTCTCCTCCTCACTCCATGTTTTATCCTTATAAAGGTGATATACCGGATCCGTTTCAGGAATTTGCGGAAAGCCATCATCATCGGTATGGGGCAAGGTCCAGCTTCCAAAACAAAAAAACGGACCGGAGCGGTTATCCGTGATGAATTGCCTCATCTCCTTCATGATCCTGTAATGGGAATAGGATGCAGAGTCGCCGTGTATATTTTGCATCTCCACCTTCCGGCTATTTTCCCACAAGTAATCGGTGTAATAGAAATGTGCATGTATCTGATGATAGTAACCGAAGAAGCGATCAAAGCCCTGCCTCTCAGGAACTCCTTCTGTCCCTGTGTCACCAAGCCCCCATTTTCCAAATCCACCCACCTTGTACCCGGCGCTTTGCAGTATTTCTGCAAAGGTTGTGTCGCGGTCCGGCAACGGTATACCACCTGTATTTCCCCTGACAGATACATGTCCCGTATGTAATCCGGTCATCAGACTTGCCCGAGAAGGAGCACAAACGGAACAACCTGCGTAGGCCCGGGAAAAAAGCATTCCCTGCTGTGCAAGCGAATCGATATTGGGTGTATGTATCAATTCTCCTCCGTAACATCCCGGCACGCCATATCCCATATCATCAGCGAGAATAAAAATAATATTCGGCATTTCCTGGTTTTCCTGGGGTGCATCACATCCCGGAAGGAATCCCAAAAGATAGAACAGGGAGAAGATACATGCAGTATTTCTTAGCTGAATGAATTGTTTTTGCATATTCTCACATATTTGTGGGGTTACTAATCATATTCACTACCTTGTTTTCCTGAGAATTAGGTCCTCCCCAACCTGTGTGACATGCACTGGAGTCGCTTCATCCAATTTCAGAATCTCTTTACCATCTTTTTTGAATGTGATCCCTCTGACTTTCCCTGAATGCATCACTGCAGATACCCTCACACCGCCCTGGGCCGGAAGATCATAGAATTCAATATCCTCCCATTTGTCTGGGACTGCCGGGAATACGCTGATGTTGTCATTGAAAGATTGGAGCAGCATGGCCAACTGGGTTAAAATAAAGGAGCTGTACCCCGTTAAGAAATAGGGATTGATCCCAGATATACTTCCATCCACTTTTCGATCCATCGCCTCATATAAAGCTACCCCGGACGGATCCTGCGCTCTGGTAGCCAGTCTGGATAGTTCATATGCATTGTTCCCGAAACCCAGGTAGGCTTCTGTAAGTGCAAACCAATTGGAGATAAATGTGATCATTCCTTCACCCTGCCTGTTTCGATCCCATGTAATATCAAGTGATTTCCGGGCCATTGAAACATCAATATCAGGAATGTTTTCCAACACCGGGAAGCCCAGGTACATATAGGCCCGAATACCGAAATAACCACCCCCGGACCTGGCCTTCTTTTCATCCAGATATTCCAGGTATATCGTATCATTCCTGGGTATATACAGGTGATTGTAAATATGTTGCCACTTCTCTTGTAACTCAACATCCCTGTTAAGTTTTTGTGCATATAATGCACTCATTTTAAGATTCCATCGCGCCGCCAGTACTGCATCCAGAACCGATTGCTCAATGATATTTTCCGATACAGACAACAGGGGAGGCAGGTAATAAAATCTCCTCAAACTGTCCCATTTAACCAGGGAACTCCACATTTCTGCGGTACCCCGCATGACCGGGTAGGTATAATTGGTCAGAAAATCTTCTTCGGGATATAAATGATATATAATGTGAAACAGGGAAGCAGCGAATGCATCTAACTGCCTTTGCAAGTCCCAGTGTTTTGTATTGTGGGAGGGAATATTGTATCCTGCGGTGGTTACCTCATGGCCGAATGCTATAGCATCAGGATTGTAGGCTTCAAGATAAGTGTGTACTCCTTTGCTTGAATCATTGTATAACAGTTCGGTGGGGCCTGTTTCCGGAAACAGAATCTTCACGTTTTCCCTTAATGCTTCAGGCTTGTAATGCCATCTGGCCATCTTCTTGGCATGTTCTTTGTCGCCCATCAAAGCGAATGCCCAGACCGACCAACCTGCGTGGCCATAGGTAAAATGGTGCATTTTCCAATCAACGTCAGGGATTGAAAACTGAAGTTCTCCGGGCAGGAAGTGATCTGCCCCGGCAGTGGCATAGAGGGTATAAAGAGAGCGATAGAACCATTTTGCATTTTCGCCATCAGGAAGGATGACGGAGGCCGAACTGAGCCATTGATCATTCCATTTTGTTACCTGCTCCTTCGCCAGCTGATCGTACTCAAGTTCAATTTCACTATTTTTTAAGGCCATCGCTTTATATTCCTTACTGTCGTAATGAGTAACCAATGAATAACGAAGTGTAACCGATTGATTTGGTGCAATGGAGATGCTGAAGGCCTCTTCGTTTTTTTCAAGATCTATTCCTGTAGTTATCGCCCAGGCCATCTTCGTAAATGCCTCCTCATCCCGGCTGGTTCCCACCAATTGATTTACCCCATGCTTTTCTATGATAAATCCTTCACAGGGCAACAATAATCCACATCGCAGATAAGTCTGTTGGGACCTGTTCTTAACATGAATCACAAGTTGATGCTTGTTGGCTATTGAGAGAAAAACCTTTGATGTATAGGAGGTTCCGTCTCCCAGTTCCACACTCGTTGTCAGTATGCCATTCCTGATATTTAATTCTGTTTTGTAATTCAGGGGATCCTGAAAGACAATCTGCTCGTTTTCAAGTATAAGCTTCGGACCTGGCAGGGACATCCTGGTTTCGCTGTCAAGCCATACATCTGTAAACCACATTTTCTCAAATCCCAGTCCGTCTTTTGATACCCAGCCTCCCATTTCACCATTACCCATCAGAAATTCAATGTCATCAGGCTGGTAATCCTCTCTGATGAAGTTGTACTCTTCTAGGGGCATCTCCTTTCGTGTCAGTTCATCTGGGAGAGATGGACTACAACCCCACGAGACTACAAACAAAATAATGATGAATCTCTTTATGCTGGACTTATTTATGAAAGAATCCACGAACTAGCTTTGTAAATGATGTATTGATGATACCCCGTGACGACCCTGTAGTAACCAGTTAACTCTTTATCCAGCTCAGTATCCCCAGTATCAATCAGGAATGACTGTCCTGAGAGACTGCTCACTTTTTCAGGAGTTGCCACTACCTTGATATTTTCCTTTCCAATACGTTTTAATACTGTGCTGCTCAATTGCTGGTTCCCCCTGCCCAGTAGAAATCCCTGTCCTCCCGTCGGCGCAAGAATAAGATCTGTTTTCCCTTCCCTGATGCAACCAAGGATCTGCTCCTCATTAAAGTCCCTGCCTATCAGCTTCCCGTTATGTACAACATCAACTCCCAATAGAGAGCCCTCATGTCCCAGTTTTATAAGAATTCGACGGGTAGTGGTTCCGGGTCCGATAAGGTAGTACCTGTCATCCTCTATCTTATCTAATACATCCTGGGCAATGGCATCCTGATAATAGCTATCCCCGGGTGCGCTTCCTGATTTCTTGTTCTGCATGGAATAGCGGATGGTCGGAATTTTTAGGTAACCATACAATCTGGAAGTCAGGATCTCCTGTCGGTAAAGTTCTTCATCAATATCCATTACCTCGGCCTCCCTGCTGGATGTCACCTTGCCCATTATGATATCCGATAATATCCTTGCAGCAACCAAAGGATGTGTTGCAAACACCCCGGAATGGATTTTCACTCCGGTTGGAATACCTAGCACAAGGGAGGTGCTACCTATCGCAGTATACATATCCCGGGCAGTTCCATCCCCTCCTGCAAAGGCGATCATGTCCACATTTCGCCTTTTCATTTCACGGGCGGCCCAAATGGTATCGTCTGCTGTATAATCAGATTTATTATCAACAGTTACCAATTCTTGTTCAAATCCAAGATTCTCAACAGTATGCTGACCCATATCTCCCGGACATGTAATGATGGAAAATTCATCTTTGATTGGTAATAATTCCCGGAGCATTAGTGCTGTTTTTTCAGCAGAACGTGGTATTGCTCCAAGTTCCCTGGACCGGCGCTGTATTTCAGCACCATCTGTTCCTTTCAGGCCCACACTCCCCCCCATACCGGCAACTGGATTAATAATCAGACCTATTTTCTTTTTATCATTCATGTCCCGAATACTCCAGCTCCAGAAATAATAATAAGAATTCACCCTGGGGACCAGATTGAATCTGGTCCCCAAAAGTGAATTCAAACTAACCTAAAACTAAACCAACTACTATCTATGAAAGAACTATTTTTTATGCTTCTTTATATAAGACCTCCAGGTAATTGCCCACTTCTCAGGATCGTCCATCCAGCTTTCATCGATCCTGCTGACAACGCTGCGATGAGGAGCTGTTGTCACAGTTTCCGGCTCACTCCTTGCCTCCTCTGCAATATGTCTCAGTCCATCGAGATATTCATCAAGTTCATCCTTAGAATAGGATTCAGTAGGCTCAATGGTGCACGGCTGTGGAACAACGTACGGATGATGGCTTGTCCAAAGGTGAAATCCAAAATCACACATTCTCAGGATTATATCATGAATATCAATACCCGTTTCCTCATGAAACTTCTTCCAGGTATAGCGCACCTGTTCAATCCTGTGTTTTCCACCCGGATAAGGAGAGTCAACTCCCGGTATCTCAGTAAGCTTTTTCAGAATATAATTGTTGTTCAGAACCGCAATTCTTGCTACCTCCTTCAGTCCTTCCGCTCCCAAACTTCTGATCCAGGCATAAGACCGGAGTATCACAGGAAAGGGGCCGAAAAAGGCCCGTGTTTTGCCAATGGTATTGGGCAGATCCCAGTTCATACTGTAGTTTTTTCCATCATAGTCAACCAGGGGAACCGGAAGATAACTTTCAAGTTCGGAGGTTACCCCGATGGCTCCACCTGCAGGTCCCCCACAACCGTGAGGAGATGCAAAGGTCTTGTGCAGATTGAAGAAACACATGTCAAAACCGGCTTCCTTAGCTCTTGTCACCCCCAGGATGCCATTGGCATTGGCCTGGTCATATCCACAGATCCCTCCTGCTTCATGGGTAAGTCGTGTGAACTCATCAATATTGGGATTGAAAATGCCAATATCCTCCGGATTGGTGATGAACAATCCTGCAGTCCTGGGTGAGAGAGCTGCTTTAAATGCTTCCAGGTCAGGGAATCCATTATCATCGGGGTAAATGGTAATGATCTTATAGCCTTTAACAGCCGCAGCTGCAGCATCTGAAGGATGGGAGAAAATGGTGGTAATGAGTTCATCCCTGTGGCCTTCACCCCTGGATTCATGGTATTTTTGCATGACTGAGGCCATGGTGAGAATGGCATGTGACCCGGAGCTCGGTTGGAATGAAAACCGGTCCATACCGGATATCTCCCTGAAGAATAGATCCATCTCGTAGAATATCTGCAGTGCACCCTGTACAGTCTTCTGATCCTGAAAAGGATGTATTTTAGAAGCTTTCGGACTGCGTGCAAAAACCTCGTTGATTTTGGGATTGTACTTCACCGTACATGTACCCTGACCAATATCTATATTCAGGTCAGCCCCGAGAACATGCTGCGACAGACGCAGAAAGTGTTTCAGGACCCGCATCTGTCCGACTTCAGGTAGCGCCGGTGGATTCTTCCTGATTAGTTTCGATGGGATTGACGAGAGGCCATCGCCAATTTCATCAACGATATCTTTATCGGCCTCAGATACAATGATCCCCCTCTCTCCGGGTGTATGTAATTGAAATATTATTTCTTCATCCCACTTAGCCTGGTGGAAATTTCTCAGGCGTGAATCTTTATTGATTTCCATAAGAACTATTTTTATGCTGGTAACTATTTCAATATTTTATTCAGGCTCAGGACCAGTGCATCGATTTGGGCTTTCGAATGGACTTCTGTTACACAGAATAGAGCACAATCCTGCAATTCAGCAAATTCCGATGAAAGATCCTTCCCGCCGAAAATACCATGATCCAACAATGCAGCATTGATTGATTCAACGGATCTTCCGGTTCCAGAAAAATCCACCGTGAACTCCTTGAAGTTGGCTGCATTAAACCTGAGCTTTATACCTGGGATGGAGGATAGCTGTTTCTGAGCATACAGCGAATTCTGAAGGATACACTGTCCCATTTCATGGATACCCTTCGGTCCGAGTAATGAAAGATAGACAGCTGCAGAGATGCCGTGTAGCGCAGAAGCGGTCCCTACAAATTCTTTGCCTTTCTCCCTGACCCCGAAGGATGTCCTGTCATAGGCAACATCGCCGAAACCCCATTCACCTTCAACTTCTGTTCGTGCTATACCAAAAAGACGCCATGGATATTCCATAACGTATTTCTCTTCATCCCTGGTTCCGATAAATCCACCAAGGGCGCCTCCAAAATAGAGATGATTGCCCAGTGCCTGAATATCACCACAGGATATATCTGCCCCATATTGACTGGGTGGAGATAACACACCAAGTGAGATCGGGTCGGTTCCGACAACCACCACACCATTTGCCTTGTGAATCAGGTCAGATATCATTTCCCCCTGTTCTTCGAGGAATCCCAGGTAGGAAGGATTTTCAAAATAGATCCCTGCAGTAGCCGTTGAAATTTTACTTTCTAAGTCCTTCAGGGAAATCATCCCGGTCTCGGGGTCATGTTTCACCAGGGTTATTTTCATGACTGGCTCACAATAGTTCTTAATAACGCTCAACCTGTCCGGTGATACAGTATCAGCCACAAGCATTTCATCCTTTTTCGCTATCCTCCCCGCCATTCTAATGGAATTACTTGCGGCTTGCCCCCAGTCGAATGTGGGAACATTCACAACAGCCACATCAAGTATTTCAGCCATCAGACTTTGATACTCAAACATTACCTGGAAACGGCCATGGTCCTCATAAGGTTCCCCGGCATAGGCTGTAAGAAATTCAGCTCGTCCGGCAATCTCATCACAAATGGCAGGGACATAATGATCTGCACACCCTGCACCCAGAAAACTGATATACTCTTCACAGGTGGAATTTTTATTCAGGACACTCATCATATGTTTTCGCAGTTCCTGTTCTGAAACCATGGCAGGAGGAATATTCATCTCCCCCCTGAACCTGAGCTTCTCCGGGATATCTGAGTAGAGTTCATCTACATCTTTTATTCCCAGTTCATCCAGCATACTTTTCTTTACCCCCGGGGCTGAATTGGGAATGTAAGGATGTACATAGCTGTTTTTATGTGTCATGTTGTTACTATTTATAGGTTTGTATATCTTTTTGCTGTTATGCTGTTCCTCCTCCGTCAACTGTCAGATATGCACCTGTGATCCAGGTGGAGAGTTCACTGGCAAAGAAGAGTACAACATGAGCCACATCCTCCACATTTCCAATTCGTTGAAGCGGTCTGTCGACCGCACAACTCTTCAGGAATTCATCATCATATACTTCTCCAAGTTGTTCGGCTTCACTTTTTAGCATTGGGGTATCAATATCTCCCGGACACACCGTATTTACCCGTATGTTGTACTTTCCGAAATCGATGGCCATGGCCCTGGTCATATTCAGGGTTCCTCCCTTCATGGCACAGTAGGATACAGCATTCTCTCCTCCTGACAGGGACCATCCGGATCCGGTATTAATTATGCTTCCTCCCCCTGCTTTGATCATGTGTGGCACTGCAAATTTTGTTAACAAGTACTGACCTTTTAAGGAGACATCCAGTGCAAGATCCCACTCTTCCGGCTCTAGGTCAACGGCATTTTTCCTGATTGCAACTCCTGCATTATTAAATAATATATCGATCCTTCCCATGCTATCCATGGTTCGATCGATAGCCTTCTTACAAGCTTCTGCATGTCGTACGTCACAATGGAAAAAACGTGCATTTCCTCCTTGTTCCTCAATCTGGGCGACACCTGACATCCCTGCATCTTCATTGATATCGAGGAGTACCACGCTGGCGCCGAATTCAGCCAGTTTCAAGGCTGTCCCTAATCCAATCCCCGATGCACCACCTGAAATAACAGCAACTTTTCCATGAAGAGAGAGTGGATTTAATGGTATGTTTTTGCTTCCCATAGTAAGATGATTATTGACTGTGATGACTGAGTCCATCTATTTCTCAGATATCATCCAGAAGTTATTAGAGCTAAAGCTTAGATAGCTAAGCACCCTAACCTACCTCAGTTAAGAAGTTAATAGAAGTGAAAATGGATTCCCGGTTTCCCGGGAATCCACCTAATATGGGTAGCTAATAACCCGGATTTTGCTCCATTTCAGGATTTGCATCCAGTTCCCGCTGAGGAATGGGCCACCATTCATTCACATTATCTGTAAAATTCTCAGCCCCGTACCTGTTATGGGAAGTTAAAAGGGTACTCAATCCTCCCTCTTTGCCAAATCCGTACCACCTTACAAGGTCATCCCACCTTGTAGCTTCCAGAACAAACTCCAACGGCCTTTCAACGTGCCTGATATGCTCCCGCAATTGTGCCTGGTCTGGTGAAGTCAGCAACATGGCACCGGCCCTTTCCCGAACCTGATTCACATAACCGATAGCTTCAGTTGTTTTAGCGCCACCTTGCTCATTCAAAGCTTCCGCAAGCATCAGTAATGCATCAGAATAACGGAAAATATAGTAGTTCACATCTCCCTTGGATTTATGTGGCCAGTCATCTCGATACACGGCCCATTTCTTCCAATACATCCTGCCCTCATTTGGGATATTTACACTGTCGAGAAACGCAGCGTAATTCTTTCCGCCCCAGTACCAGATATCACATCCCGGATCATCATATACTACAGATCCGTAGAACCTTTCAGAGAAGGTCCCATCAGTGGCTGTGTCTGTCAAAAAGAGTTGATTTCCCCAATCAGTCACCCTCCAGGCCTTATAATTTGAGGACAGGTTTGGATGGTTATCGGATTCCACGCGGCCGCCCTCCTCGCTACCCGTGAAATTGATCTCCCATATGGATTCACCATTATGCTCATTGAGTCCTGTAAAAAGAGATTCATAGTCATCCTCAAGGGCATATCCCATATTGGTGACCGCTAATAATTCTGTTTCCGCCTGGGCCCACTTTTCCTGGAAAAGATATACTTTTCCCAGGTAGGTGGTAGCAGCACCTTTGGTAACCCTGCCCAGCCATTGATCTGACCATGAATCGGGAAGCGCAGCTTTAGCATCGGTTAAATCGCTTTCGATCTGCGCCCAAACTTCAGATGCAGGCGCCTGCGCTAGATAAAATTCTTCAGGGCTTTGAGCCAACTGTGTGACCATCGCGATATTCCCGAAGTTTTTCAATAGCAGGAAATGGGCATGGGCCCTGGCTAGTTTAGCTTCACCTGCATAACTCGATTTCTTGGCCTGATCCAAATTTTCCATGGTCTCAAGATTCTCGAGGATCTGGTTTGCGGTGAATATCATCCTGTAACACCACTTCCAATGATTTCTCGTCATATACTGTGTAGGCGTATATATAAATTCTGAGATATCCTGCTGTGGTTGCCAGGTAGTCCATCGAACCATATCGCTGCGTGCTTCCTGAACCATGTGAAAATGCTCATTAAAGTCCCATTGTTCAGACCATTCTCCCATTCCAATGGTGGCATAAAGTGAAACAATGGCCGCATCCACATCCTCTTCTGTTTGCCAGAATTGATCAGGGGTCAGTTCGTTTGGGTTTGTGACATCCAGAAAATCTTCACACCCAAAGGATGTGGTAAATCCGATTATCACCAACACCACTAGTATTTTATTAAGATATTTCATGATCTTGTTCCTCCTTTTAGTTAGAATGTTACCTGTAATCCAATGATAATCTTTCTTGCAACCGGGTATGGATACCTGTCAATGCCACTGGCATAGGAACCACCGCCACCATCAGCCATTAAACCGCCTCCAGTAACTGAAGGATCCCATCCCTGATACTTGGTAAGGGTAAGCAAGTTTTCGGCTCCAACATATACCCTGAAAGCAGAGATGGCAATTTTGTTAATAAGGTTCTTGGGTAAATTATAGCCCAGTTCAACATGTTGGATTCTTAAGAAAGAAGCGTCTTCAAGATAAAGATCACTTTCCCTTACATTCCAATGGGTACCATCGGTAAGCAATCGGGGTATGTCGGTATCAGTGTTTTGGGGAGTCCAGGAATCCAGCATACCATCATGCCATGCGTGGTACTCGTCTACAATGCTGGTCATCCATCTGAATCCGTTGTATTTTTTCATACCCAATGCAGAATAGAGAAAAAGGTTAAAATCAAAATTCTTATAGGATGAATTGAACATGAAACCCAATTCTGCAGCAGGCAGACCACTGCCCATAAATACTTTATCGTCATTATCGATCACACCGCTATTATCGGTATCAACGATCTTCAGGTCTCCTAGTTCCGCATCAGGCATAATGGGTCCTTCAGCGCCTGTGTATGCATCAATCTCTGACTGGTTCTGAAACAAACCATCTGTTTCGAAAAGATAAAACTCTCCCAGTTCAGTGCCTACCTCGGTCCTGGTAACGCTATTTAAAGCCCAATACACTTCTCCTCCTATAATGGCTTCATTCCCAATGCTACCCAACTTTGTAACCTCATTACTATTTGAGGCAACGGTCAGCTTCAGATCATACTTGAAAGCTCCCTCATAATTCCTGAACCCAGCAAGTATCTCGAAACCGTTGTTTTTGATGGATGCTGAATTAACGGGAGGAGACTCATTACTTCCTGCAGAATAAGGTATGGGAACAGCATATAAAATATCCTCCACATTCTTGATGTAATAATCTGCTTCCAGGTAGAGTTTATTCCCTGCGAAAGCCATATCAAGACCAATGTTGGTAGATTTTGTTGTTTCCCATCTCAGATCAACCGAAGGAAAGGAAACCTGGCGACTCCCAATAAAAATTGGTTGCGAAGGCCCTACTCCAAATGGATAGTTGGTCAAACCGGAATGATCTGTCAAAATGGTTGGAATATAGGTGTAGTTCCCTACTTCCTGCATGCCCAGTGATCCGTAACTGGCCCTGAGCTTAAATTCATTCATAACCGATTTGGCCGATTCAAAGAATGATTCCTCACTGATCCTCCATCCCAAAGATAAGGAGGGAAACGCCCCCCACCGGTTTTCTTCCTGAAACCGGGATGAACCATCCCTGCGAACATTGGCCTGAAACAGGTACTTGTTTGCATAGCTATAGGTGAGCCGTCCAAAGTATGATAACAATTTGTATTGCTGTTCGCCTCCATCACTGGCCTTATCGATGGGGGCCGCTCCCAGGGTCTGGATGTCATTGGAAGGTGTGCCCTTTCCTGAAGCACTTGCCCAATGAAATGTATAATTCTCCCTGGAAAATCCGACCAGTGCCCCGATTGAATGATTGTTGTTATCAATATCATATGAAAGGGTGTGGTCCATGATATTATGTACTGCATTTCCATAATATTCATACACTGAAGAATACTTATTGTGAGTTTGATCATCCGTGTAAAATTCAGGACCGAAATTATGATTGGTATTCCTGGATAGATTCTGACTAAACCTTGCGAGGTATTTCAGATTCTTTACAGGTTCATATTCAAGATACGCTGATGCCAGTATGACATCGTTCTTATAGGTCCTGTCATTCATTTCATATTGGGAAACCGGATTAGCCGAGTTCTTAAATCCGATATCAAGCAATGTGGGGGCATATCCGGATGGTGTGGAAGGATCATAAATCTCCTGCAATGGATTTGTTGTCGACAAACCCCAGGCAAAATAGGTATTATCCCAAAACAATCCACTTCTTTGGGTGTAGCCCAATGATTGCCCTATTTTTAACCTCTTGGAGATCCTGTAGTCTGAATTTATCCGCAATGAAAACTGCTGGTCATCTGATCCCAGAATGATACCCTCTTCATCTTTATAGCCAGCGGCGATATAGACATTATAATTTTCTCCATTGGTGGAAACCGATAAGTCATGTTTCATGGACGTACCATTTCGAAACATTTCATCTTCCCAATCAGTATTTCCGAACTGGTTGGGATTTTGCTCATACAAAGTGATAAATGCAGGGTAGTCATCACCTGAATTATCTGCGGCCATCTTGGCCACCTGAACAAAATCAGCACTATTGTCAATCAAACCAAATTCCTTTTCACGGGAACTAAAACTTAAGTAGCCGCGATAATTGATCAATACTTTACCGGTTTTGTTTGACGTTCCTCTTTTTGTGTTAATGATGATTACACCATTTGCAGCACGTGAACCATAAATGGCTGCCGATGCAGCATCCTTGAGAATATTTACTGATGCAATATCACTTGGATCTACTGCATTTATATCCGAGGGAACTCCATCCACAATAACCAACGGAAAATGGTTGTTCAATGTTCCGATACCCCTGACACGGATATCAGCCCCGGCACCGGGTTGTGCGTTGGATTGCGCAACATTAACTCCGGCCACCTGTCCCTGCAGGGCCACTGCAGTATTGTTTACAGCAATTTTTTGCATGTCAGCCACCCTGACCGTTGAGACCGCCCCGGTCACATCCGTCTTCTTTTGCGAACCGTAGCCAATGACAACTATCTCCTCCAACTCAGTGACAGAAGCAGTCATGGCAAGGTCAATAACGGTTTGTGTCCCCACGGTGACCTCCTGGGCATCATAACCTATGAAGCTGAATACCAGAATACTGTTTCCATCCGGAACGGTTATTTCATAATTTCCACTCACATCGGTAATCTCACCCCTTGTGGTTCCTTTGACCACCACACTCACCCCAATAAGGGGTTCACCGTTTTCGTCGATTATCTTTCCAGTCACGGTCAATTCCTGCCTTACAGTAATTACCGCATTGCTTTTTTCTTTCGCTTTCCCAATCAGTACAATATGACGGTCAAAAATGTGATAATCGACATTTTCCGTATCAAAAATGGAGCTGAGGATCATATCAATATTCTCTTCCTCGAAATCGATATCCAATGTCCTGTCCACATTGATCATGTTGTTGTCATATGCGAAAGAAAATTCAGATTGATTTTCAATTTCTTTAAGTACTTCTTTAACAGGCGCATTCTTCATCTGGAAGCTCAGTTTTGCCTGCTGAGCATATGAAGACGCGAAAACACCTGTTACCCCAACTACAAAGAGAAATAAAAAGGTTGCTTTCATTTTTTTAAGAATTTGTATGTTGATACAAAGCCCCGGGCTTAAGTCTCTGAAAAGCGTTAGTAATTTTTTCATACTTTTGTTCAGTTATATGCCTTATCGGGTGCAATATGTTTCCAGCAAAATCACCTGTCAGGCATAGGTTAATAATTTGTTTTTGGAAGGTTTGCCTGCAAGGGCAAACCTTTCTTTTAGTAGGTTGTTAGGTTTCAGTCTTAATTAGATCATAGGCAAATTGGATTTTTTAGGTTAGTATTTCATTATTTTGATGGTAAGATTTTCACATCTTTTCCATTGATCGTGTAATCGAAATGTGCAATCTCGCTGAGCAGCATGAGAGTTTCACGCATGGATTCTGTTTTTAACTTAAAAGTAAAGTTGTGCTTTTCCTCAAGCTCCGGGTCCAGCTCAATTTCCGCCCCATAGAATCTGACCAGATATTTAACCACCTCAGCAAAAGGTGTATTATCAAAAACAAGCTCATTGTTCTTCCAGGCGGTTATGACATCAATGTTTTCGTTTTTAATATATATTTTGCCATCAGCTTTGAAATAGGATGCTACATGGTTGGGGCTTAGTAAGGTGACAAACTTATCCCCTGCATACAAACTGATGGATCCCTCCTGAAGCGCTATTTCAATGTTGTCATCGTTATCATAGGATTTAATGTTGAACGCTGTGCCATGGACTTTGATAGAAATTGGAGATGCATTTACCACGAAATTCCTGTGAGAATTCTCTGAGACTTCAAAAAATGCCTCCCCGGACAACTTCAATTCAACCTGCTTGCCGGTGAAACGGTTGGGATATTGCAAACTGGTTCCTCCATTAAGTGTGGCCTTGGAACCATCTGGCAATAATACACTGCATTTCTGTCCAATGGGCGATACCACTTCTGTAAAGTATTCAGGTTGATAGGAGCCTATAACCAAATGCAGTGTATATCCAAGTGCAAAAACAATAAGGGCAGCTGCGATACGGCTAACCCTTAATCTCAACACTTTTCCATGTTCTTTCCCAATTCTTGTCGAGATCTTGTTCCAGGCTTCTGATCTATCAAGCATGAAATCTGGAATCAGGCCTTTATTCTCGATGAGTGACTGGTAATGATTGAACAATTCCATATTTTTACTATTCTCGCTCAGCCACTCCTTCAATTCGCCATCAGGTATTCTTTTCCCCGCTCTCACAATGCTTTCTTATTTCTTTCCAAATCATATTCTACTCTTTACTATTTCCGTTACATATTGTATGACACTACAGGGGATGTACTACCCCTAAAAGAAATAAAAAAAAGTTGCGTAAAAGTGTTAAGGAAGATACAGGATTCCGACTGATCAAAACCCATTCATAGAGATACTGTCTCTTAACTTTTTCAGGGCAATGGTTATTTGATTCTCAACGGTTTTTACTGCAATATTCATCTCCTTGGAGATCTCTTTGTTGGAATATCCTTTATCGCGGCTCAGTGTATAGACTTTTTTGCATTGAGCTGGCAGGTCGTCTGCGGCCTTATGTACAAATTCATTGAGCTGGTTTTCGTAGACGATCTGATCAGGCTGAGCATTGGAATACTGCTCATTTTTCGTAAGCTGATCAAGCATCTTAGCGTGGTTCTTCTTGCTCCTGATGAAATTCAATACTTTATTCCGCGCTGCCGCATAAAGGTAGGAGCGAACCGAGGATACTATTGTTATTTTTTTTCTGTTTTCCCATATGTAAACAAAGATATCCTGAATGATCTCCTCGGATTGCGATTCATCGCTCAGGAACTGGTTTACAAAATTACACAGATCATCATAATATGATTCGAAAAAATACTTCAACGCATCCCTGGAACCCTTTTTCAGTTTCCCAAAAAGGACTAGTTCACTGCTGGTTTCTTTCGGTGTCATCTTAATCACTGTAATAATTGAAGAGTCACTCAGGAATGCCTATAAAGTAATAACTCACTAAATATATGAAAAACTATGTACCATGTCAAGTTTATAATTTCGATTGGACATACCCCAATAATACCCTTAGTCTTCTTTGAGTTGTAGGCCTGGCGTGTAGTTCAGGTTTTCTGCAAGTGATATTCAATAAAAAATGGGGATACTTTTATTTCATTAGCAAAAAAGTATCCTCCTGCTTATATTTGTAATACCATTCACAAACACAGGAGGATACAAAATGAACTTCAGCCATTTAGCTAATAAGCTCAGAAGCAAAATAACAAAATTTTCGGGGATA
>SDBV01001452.1_pt1 | contig 35779 bp, 33 predicted proteins | sample 2277081 | NCBI WGS metagenome assembly SDBV01 (sample SAMN10402039, study PRJNA504765) | marine sediment metagenome | isolation source: marine sediment core GS10_PC15, 223 cmbsf | place: Arctic Ocean: Southern Knipovich Ridge | collected 2010 | reverse complement strand
AGTCTTCACCTGCCGGCGTCCTCAGCTTGCCCATGCCCACCGGCATGGGCTTCGCTTGCGTCCTGGGCAGTCTCGACTTTCGCTCGCCGGATAACCGCCCGAACTTACGGACGCGACCACTAGCAGGTTGCGGCGCGCTACCTTTCCCCAATGACCTCACGGCCCGGCTTCTACCTGGCGATCACCATGCTGGCACTGCTGGCGGCTCTGGTCCTTGCGCTCCAAGTGGTCGGCGCGTTGTTCAAGCTGGGATTGATCGTCGCTGTGTTCGCGGTCGCCTTCGCCGCGGTTCGATCCTGGCTACGCAGCCAGGAGAGGTAGCCGCATGTACGGCGCCGCGCTGGTCGTTCTGTGTTTCTGCTTCGGGCTCGCGACCGGAATCGTCGGCAAGATCAAGGGCAGCTCGTTTTGGGTCTGGTTCGCGATCGGCTTCTTTCTGCCGGGGCTGGGGCTGATCGCCTCGTTGCTCTACCGGTTTGAGCGCTACGAGCCGAAGCGCAAGTGCCCGAACTGCGGCGCCGTCCGCGAGTTGACCGATCAGGTCTGCACGATCTGCGGCGAGGAGCTGTACATGCCCGAGGCGGAAGCATTGATTCGCCCACAGCCGCGAGGGTGAAGCGGAAATTCGCGGTCTAGAGCGAATTAGCGCTGCTACGATTGTGAATGTGTTCGCCCGGCAGGGCGGGCATCTCATCGGAGTTCCCGGCTTTTCCGACTAAGGAAAAGCCGGGACTTATTCGAACCCAGACCGACAGAAAGGAGGCGAGCGCAAGGTGCGAGCAGCCGACGCGATCATGGAATGTCTGAAGGCGGAGGGTGTCGATGCGGTATTCGGCATACCCGGTGGCGCCAACCTCCCGACCTACGACGCGCTCTACGACGCGGGAATTCGCCACATCCTGTGCAAGCACGAGCAGGGCGCCGGTCACGCGGCCGAGGGCTATGCCAAGGCCTCCGGCAAGGTCGGCGTTGCGCTGGCCACGTCGGGGCCAGGCGCGACCAATATGATCACCCCGATCGCCGACGCGATGCTCGACTCCGTGCCAACGGTCTTCATAACCGGCCAGGTTCGAACCGATCTGCTCGGCACCGACGGCTTTCAGGAGGCCGACATGATCGGCATCTCGATGCCGGTCGTAAAACACTCTTTTCAGGCGATCGACGCGCGCGAGATTCCGCACTTGATCCACGAGGCCTTTCACGTTGCGCGCTCCGGACGGCCGGGCCCGGTGCTGGTCGATGTCCCGCAGGACCTCTCTCGCGCCGACATTGCCTATGACCCGTCGGACGCGGCGAAAATCGACCTGCCCGGCTACAAGGTCTTCAACGAGGGCAACCCGAAGCAGATCCGGCTTGCGGCCAAGGCGCTGGCCAATGCCAAGCGTCCGATCCTCTACGCTGGCGGCGGTGTCATCAACGGCAACGCATCTGCCGAGCTGACCGAACTCGCGACGACCGGCAAGTTGCCGGTGACATGCACGGTGATGGGCCTCGGAGGCTTCCCGGCGACCCACGATCATTGGCTCGGCATGCTCGGCATGCACGGGACCCGCACCGCGAACTATGCGATGGACGAAGCCGATCTGATAGTCGCGATCGGATCGCGCTTCGACGACCGCATTACGGGGAAGCTGAGCGAGTTCGCCCCGAAGGCAAAGTTCGTTCACATCGACATCGATCCGGCCGAGATCTCCAAGAACATCCCGGCACATATCCCTATCGTGGGAAACACCAAGGCGGTGCTGCCAAGGCTGACGGCGGAGTATCGAGCACTCGAAGCCGATGACGCTAGGCTCGACGAGTGGTGGGCACGAATCCGCGCATGGCAGAAGCAGTACCCGCTCACCTTCGAGGAGTCGGTCGATGGCGATGTCGCACCGCAGCGCCTGATCCAGGCCATGTACAAAGCGACGGGGGGCAACGCGATCATCACGTCCGATGTCGGTCAGCATCAGATGTGGACCGCGCAGCACTACCATTTCGAGAAGCCGCGTCGCTGGATCAACTCCGGTGGTCTCGGCACGATGGGTTTCGGCCTGCCATCCGCGATCGGCGCCAAGGTGGCGATGCCCAACGACGATGTCGTCTGTATAGCCGGAGACGGCTCGTTGATCATGACCTGCCAGGAGTTTGCGACCGCTGTCGAGAACGACATCGATGTCAAAGTCTTCCTGATGAACAACGGCTCGTTCGGGATGGTGCGTCAGTGGCAGGAGCTGTTCTGGGCGGAGCGCTACAGCCACGTCCACCTGGGCGCGAGCCCCGACTGGGTCAAACTCGCCGAGGCGTTCGGTGCGACCGGGATGCGCGTCACGAAGAACGACGAATTGGACGGGACGCTCGAGGAGGCGCTCGAGACGCCCGGCAGCGTGCTGGTTGATGTGCACGTTCGCAGGGACGAGAACTGCTACCCGATGATCCCGGCCGGCAGTGCCGCGAGGGACATGGTCGGCTGATGGGCGATCCAGGCACAAAAGAGGTGCTGCGGCTCGAGGACCTCGAGGCAGCAGGCAACATCCGTACCGGGCGCAAGCACGTGCTGTCGGTCCTGGTCGAGAACAAGCCCGGCGTTCTCACTCGCATCGCCGGCCTGTTCGCGAGGCGCGGTTTCAACATCGACACTCTCTCGGTGGGGCCGACCGAGGACCCCCACATTTCGCGCGTCACGATGACTGTCGACGGTGCCGAACATCCAATCGATCACGTCACGAAGCAACTCCACAAGCTCATCAACATCATCAAGATCCGTGATCTCGAGCCGGACCAGACGATCGCTCGCGAGATGGCTCTGCTGAAGGTCTCGTCCGACGGCTCGAATCGCGCCGAGATTATGCAACTGACCGACATCTTTCGTAGTCGGATCATCGACGTATCGGGTCGGACGGTGACGATTGAGGTGACCGGCACCGCCGAGAAGATCGGGGCGTTCGAGACGATGGTGCGTCCGTTCGGGATCGTCGAGATGGTACGCACCGGCGAGATCGCGATCGCCCGCGGTAAGGGACCGACCTAGGAAATACAGGATGGCCTCAGCGCAGCACGACGTCGGGGCGGGGGCAGCGGCGACGGTCGAGCACCTGATCGGTGAGCGCGTCGAACGCGCCGTGGATCTTGCGCATCGTGAGAGCCGGCCGGTGCTGGCAAGCGCTGGCACCGAGCTCGAGCATGGGCTGGACGTATCGGCCTGCGTGTTCGCGAGCCGGCGTGCCGAGGACCGTTACTTCGTCTGGGAGCAGCCCGACCGGGACGGTTTCGCGCTTGGCGGGATCGGTGCCACCGCGACAGTGCAGGCCGGGGGGCCGCAGAGGTTCAGACAGGTGGCGAGCGAGTGCGCTGAGGTGATGCGCGACGCCGTCGTCGGTGAAGAGGCGAGCGCGGCTGCGGAAGGCCCGGTCTGGCTCGGGGGGTTCGCCTTTTTCAACGGTGGTGGCGAAACGCTCAAGTGGGCAACGCTTCCGCAGGCGCTGATGACGATGCCGGAAGTCTCGCTGTCGCGCGTCGGCGGTCGTGTGCTCGCTACGGTCAACGTACTGTGCCGCCCCGACGACGACGCGCAGGCCTTGGTGACCCGCGCCCTCGCACGGTTGATCTCGTTGCAACACGAGTCGATCCCGATGCAGGATCCCGACCCGCTTGGGGGGTTGGAGATCTCCAGTGTTCTCCCCCCGGGGCGCTACGAAGAGGCCGTGGGCGAGGCCCGCGAGAGGATCCGAGAGGGCGAAATCGAGAAGGCCGTGATCGCTCGCGAGGTGACCGTCGAGGCTGGTGTTCCATTCAAGCCGGCGTCCGTGTTCGACGCGCTACGCACCGGCTTCCCGAGCTGTTACTGCTACTGCGCCGGTACGGCCGATGTTGCCTTCGTTGGAGCCAGCCCGGAACTGTTGCTGCGCCGTGAGGGCGCTCGTCTCAGTACAGTCGCGCTGGCCGGATCGGCGAGGCGAAGCGCCGACCCGGCTGTCGACCACCATCTCGGCGAGCGGCTGCTGCACAGCGCGAAGGATCTCCACGAGCACCACATAGTCGTCGAGCGGATCGAGCGAACGCTTAACGCGTTGTCGGTGTGGGTCACCTCTGCCGATGAGCCCGACCTCGTCAAGGTGGCCAACATCCAGCATCTGGCCACTCCGGTCCGCGCACAGCTCGCGGATCCGCTCAGCGTGGTCGAGCTTGCCGGTGCGATGCACCCGACCCCGGCTGTGGGCGGCGAGCCGTGGGATCACGCGCGCCTGGTGATCAAAGAGCTCGAGTCGCTCGACCGCGGCTGGTACGCGGCCCCGGTCGGCTGGATGGACGCGACCGAGGATGGCGAGTTCTGCGTGGCGTTGCGCTGTGCACTGCTCGAGGGCCGTACCGCGCACTGCTATGCCGGTTGCGGGGTTGTCGCGGACTCCGATCCCGAGGCCGAGTTGGCCGAGACCGAGGTCAAGCTGCAGGCTCTGATGGCTGCGCTAGCCGGCGTCTGAGTTGCGCAGCGCGGCAGTGACGCGCTTGGTGACTTCGCTGTGGATCGCGACGTTCTGGTCGCCGTCGATGGGGACCTCCACGACGCCGGGCCGTGCGATGGCTCCCGCAAGCTGATCGTACGAGCCGACCTGGGTGAACTCCGCCTCGTAGAGCGAGGCGATCTTCCCGACGTCGAGCCCGGTCGCCGTGGTGAACAGCTCCTCGTAGCCATCGGGAGCAGCATCGGCAACCGGTAGAAAGTCGAAGATCCGTCCGCCGCCGTTGTTGAGTACGAGGATCGTCGCCTCGACGCCGTTACGTTTCATCGCCAGCAGCCCGTTCATATCGTGGTACAAAGCGACGTCGCCGAGCAACACGATCGTACGCCTACCGGTTGCCGCCGCCGCCCCCAACCCGGACGAGATAGTTCCATCGATGCCGTTCGCGCCCCGGTTCGCCAGAAATGTCACGTTCGCGTCGATCGCGGGAAGGAATGTGTCGAGGTCGCGAATCGGCATGCTCGAGGCGACGTAAACCAGGACATCGTCTTCGAGCAGATCGCCAAGCAAACGGTGGACGCCCGGCTCGCAAAGTTGGTCCTCGAGTTCACGCAGGTAGTCGCTGATCCCCTGCTGAGCCGCGGCCTCGGCGTTGGCCCAGGCTTTGGTCCACGCACCGTCCAGGGAACCGCCGCCGAGCCGCTCGCACAGCGCCTGCGGATCCGTGCGCACGAATGCGCCGGCGACCGACGTCGGCTCGCTCCAGGTACGGTCCGGATCGACTACCCATTGCTCGCAGTCGTCGTGCGCGGCGAGCCAGTCGCGCAGTGGCTTCGACGTGGGCATGTCGCCGAAGCGTAGAACCACCTGGGGGGCCAGTCGCTCGGGTAGCTCGCGAAAGATCGTGTCGTAGGCCGCCACCACGCCGCCGCCGCTCCTGCGAGCCTGGGAGGTCGGCTCTGCCAGCAAGGGGTAGCCGGTCGCGCGTGACAGTCTGCGGAGCGCGTCTGGCAGTTCGGCGTCGGTTTGTCGTCCGGCCACGATCAGGCCCCTTGGTGAGCGGTCAATGACGTCGCGAATCGCAGCGACGACTTGGTCGGCAGGCCCAGGAGGGCGGGGCGTCGTACGCGTCAAGGGGCGCTCGTGTGAGCGTCCTTCGATTGCAAGCTTGCGAGTCGCCGTCACCTGGCCCTCGGCCGGCAGTGGCGCGAGCGGTTCGCGCAGCGGTACGTTGAGGTGGACGGGGCCGGGAGTTTCGGCCAGCGCCTCAGCGACAGCGCGGCACCCGGTCGAGCGAAAATGGAGAAGCCCGTCGTCGTCGGCGTCGATGTTGCCGAGCTCGCAGAACCAGCGCACGCTTGACCCAAAGAGCTTGACCTGGTCGATCGTCTGCCCGGCACCGCGACTGCGCAGCTCAGGGGGGCGATCGGCCGTGATCGCGATCAGCGGCACACGCGCCTCGGCGGCCTCGGCAACGGCAGGGTGAAGATTGGCCGCCGCGGTCCCCGACGTCGTCACGACGACAGCCGGCTTGCCCGTCGCCTGCCCCACGCCGACTGCGAAGAAACCGGCGCTGCGTTCGTCGACGATGCTCCAGGTCTTGATTCGCTGCTCGTCCCATAGCGCCAGGGCGAGTGGCGCCGAGCGCGACCCAGGCGCGACGCACGCATGCTCGACGCCCATCCTCGCGAGTTCATCTACGAGCGCAGAGCAGAGCGCGGTGTTGCGGTTGGTGGGATCCATCCCCACTAGCTTACGTCGAGTCGCAGGCGTTGAAGTATCGCCTCGTCAATCTCGACGCCGAGGCCCGGTGCGTCCCCGGTAGTCAGCGTGGGGCCGTCGAGGTCAGCGCCCTCGCTCGCCGGCCACGCGGCGAACAGCCTCTGCGTTGCGAGCCCATGCGCCAGTCCTGCGTCCGGTAGGGCCTGGGCGACGTGCGCCGCAGCGGCGATCCCGACTGGCCCGTCGAGCGCGCTCGACAGGTAGGCGGGCATCAGCGACGCGATCTCGCGCGCCCCGATCGATCCGCCGACTTTCGCAAGCTTGATCGTGGTTGCATCGCAGGCGTCTTCACGCACCGCCTGGGCGGCGTCCTCGGGGTCGTTGACGCTCTCGTCGGCGACGATCCGTGTCGCGACCGAGCGTTTCACGTCGGCCATCTCCTCGAGCGTGGCGGCAGGCTGCTCGGCCAGCTCGACCGAATAGCTCTCCATCTCCGCGAGCTTGTGGACCGCCTCCTGTACGTCCCAGGCGCCGTTGGCATCGACGCGGATCGCGACGTCGCCCCCGAGCGCGCTCCGAACGGCGGCCACCTGGGCGACATCCTGGCCCCGCCCGACCTTCAACTTGAAGTTGTCAAAACCGTCGGCGGCCCACAGCTCGGCATCGGCCACCACCGCGCCCGGTTCCGCTGCGACCAGCGTCGCGTTGCAGTGCAGCGGACGCGCTTGCTCTGCACCCATCAGCCACCAAGCCGGTCGGTCAATCGACTTACCGAGCAGGTCGAGCAGCGCCGAATCGATCGCGGCCAGCGACGGACTGTGGTCGAGCGTGCGACCGCATCGTTCGACCAGTGGCTCGCAGCTCTCGGTCGTGATCTCGGTCTGCTCCAGCACGCCACGACAGCGTTCGAGGTCGGCGACGATCTCCGCGACGCCGGTCTGGCTGCGCAGCGACAACGGCACCGCCTCGCCCAAACCCGCCAGTCCTTCGTCTGTGTGGAGGCGCAAGAGCACTATCTCGCGCCGATCGAGTTGGCCGCGTGCGGTCACGTATGGCTCACGAAACGGGAGCGCGTACGGCACCATTTCGAGCCGCTCGATTCTCATCCCGAAAGCAGCAGCGCGGCCGACAACACAAGCGAGTACGCGGCGAGCAGCCGCCCGCTGGCGGCAAGCGCCGCGTTGAGGGAAGGGCCATCGGTGCGCGTCATCACACCTCGCACGACCGGGCGGGCCAGCGGTAGCACGATCAGGGTGGCCAGCAGCCACCAGCGCGGGATCCAAGTGGCGGGCGCGATCACCAGTGCGTGAGCGACCGCCAGCGTCATGACCAGCACGAGCCGCGCTCGCGGGCGGCCGAGCCGTATCGCCAGGGTCCGCTTACCCGCTCGTCGGTCGGTGTCGATGTCGCGGATGTTGTTGACCATCAAGATCACGCACGCAAACAGTCCGATCGGCACGGAAAGCACGAACGCCAGCAATGTCAGCTCTTCAGTTTGAACGTAGTAGGAGCCAACTACCGCCACGACGCCGAAGAAGAGAAATACGAACAGCTCGCCCAACCCCTGGTACCCGTACGGTTTCGGCCCGCCGGTGTAGAGCACACCGGCGGCGATCGAGACGAGTCCCACTACCAGAAGCTGCCAGCCGACCAGCGCGACCAGGTAGAGCCCGGCCAGCACGGCGATGCCAAACGCCAGCCAGGTTGCGATCAAGACCTTGCGCGGCGGCACCAGGCCGCCAGCTGTCACTCGCACCGGACCGAGCCGATCTTCGGTGTCTGCGCCACGACGGGCGTCGGAGTAGTCGTTGGAGAGGTTTGTGCCGATCTGGATGAAAATGCTGCCGAGTAGCGCGGCGACGAGGGCGAGTGGGCGGAAAACATCCTCGGAGGCGGCGAGCGCGGTCCCGACCACCACGGGGGCGACGGCAGTCGGCAACGTTCGCGGGCGAGCCGCCATCAGCCAGATGCGTAGTGGGACCGGCCCTGTCAAGGCCGCTTTGGATACTTCGAGAAGTCCGGGTCGCGGTTCTGCTGGTAGGCGTTGCGGCCCTCCTGGCCCTCCTCGGTCATGTAGAAGAGCATCGTCGCGTCGCCAGCGAACTGTTGCAGCCCGGCCAGCCCGTCGGTGTCGGCATTGAATGCTCCTTTCATCAACCGCAACGCGATCGGCGAAAGCTCCAGCATTTCGCGCGACCATTGCACGGTCTCGGCCTCGAGACGGTCGAGCGCTACGACCGTGTTGACGAGGCCCATTTCGAGTGCCTGTCTTGCGTCGTACTGTCTACACAGGTACCAGATCTCGCGTGCCTTCTTGTGGCCGACAATGCGAGCCAGGTAGCCGGCGCCGTAGCCCCCGTCGAAGCTGCCTACCTTGGGGCCGGTCTGGCCGAAGCGTGCGTTGTCGGCAGCGATCGTCAGGTCGCAGACGATGTGCAGGACGTGTCCTCCGCCGATCGCGTAACCGGCGACCATTGCGATCACGGGCTTCGGTGTGCGGCGGATCTGGACCTGGAGGTCGAGCACGTTGAGGCGGCCGATGCCTTGCTTCGCAATCTCGTCGTCGCCAATGTAGCCGTCGTCACCACGGATCATCTGGTCGCCCCCGGAGCAAAAAGCGTCGGGGCCTTCACCGGTGAAGACGATCACGCCGGCGTCGGTGTCGTCGCGAGCGCGGTCGAAGGCGTCCTTCAACTCAAACAGGGTCTGTGGCCGAAAAGCGTTGCGCACCTCGGGCCGGCAGATGGTGATCTTGGCGATCCCCTCGGCCTCGTCCGTCCCGTTTTCGTAGCGTATGTCTGTGTAGTCGCCGCTCGCTGCCCAGCCAATTGTCATGCCAATCGTCTCCATTCCAAGATATGAACAGCGGCAACGATAGCCTGGTCGGTTCGATGAAGGTCTCGAACTGGCTCTCTGCTAGCGCCGTGGCTCATCCCGAACGGCCTGCCCTGGTCTGCGGCGATCAGCAGCTCACCTACGCCGAGCTGGATCGGCGGGTGACCGAGACGAGCCGCAGACTGGCCGGCCTCGAGCTCGATGCCGGCAATCGGGTGGCGACGACGCTGTCTGCAGGCGTCGAGCTGGTGGTGCTGGCTCACGCCGCGATGCGCGTCGGTGTCGTGCTTGCGCCGATCGACCCCGGCCTGCGACCGGCCGAGCGTGACGCGCTGATCGCGTCGCTTGATCCGACGGTCGTGATCGATGACGTGGAGTACCTCGACGACGCTCCGTTGGGCCCGGAACGGGACGGCGACGCGCTCGAACTGGAGCGTGTGCTGAGCGTGATCCACACTTCGGGAAGCGGTGGCCCGCCGAAGCCGGTCGAGTTGACGGTCGCCAACCATCTGTGGAGCGCTGTCGGATGCGGGATGCGGATCGGCATGAGCCCGGAGGACCGGTGGCTGTGCTGCCTTCCGATGCACCACATCGGCGGCTTCGCGATCCCGATTCGCTGCGCGATTTACGGAGCGACCGTACTGGTCGAGCCGTTCGAGGCGGATCGAACAGCCGACACACTTGCCGCCGGCACAACGCTCGTGTCGCTGGTCGCCACGATGCTCGACCGGCTGCTCGATCGCGGGCAGGGGCTCGGCGAGCTGCGCTGCGCGCTACTCGGCGGCGGGCCCGCGCCGACGGCGCTGATCGAGCGCGCGATCGAGGCGGGGGCTCCGCTCGCTCCGACTTACGGCATGACCGAGGCCTGTTCGCAGGTTACGACCCTGCTACCGGAGGAACTGCTCGGTCACCGCGGTAGTTCCGGCAGGCCGATTCCCTCGACCAGGCTCCGGATCGACGAGGACGGTCGGATCCTGGTCGCCGGCCCGACCGTCGCGCCGGGCGAGAGCGGCGACGGCGGCTGGCTACGAACCGGAGACCTTGGCCGACTCGATCCCGACGGTTACCTACATGTGCTCGGCCGAGCCGACCAGACGATCGTCACCGGCGGAGAGAACGTCTCGCCGGAGGAGGTCGAGCAGGTGATCGCGACGCACCCCGACGTCGCTGACGTGGCGGTCTTCTCGCGCGACGACGAACGCTGGCAGCAGGCGGTTGTCGCGGCGGTCATCACGCGAGAGGGGAGAGCGCTGAACGCGGAGGGGCTGCGCTCATTCTGCCGCGAACGCCTTGTCGGTTACAAGGTGCCGAAGAAGTTCGACTTTGTCACCGAGCTACCCCGCAACGCCGAGGGGAAGCTGCTGCGGAGGGAATTGAGTTGACCGCCCTACCTGAAGTGGTCGAACCCGACGATCAGAAAGATCGTCGTAGCCTCTGCGACGACGTGCCCCTCTCGGTCGAGCGCTCTGCCCTTCATGAACAGCTTGCGCTGTTCGCTGCGCTCGATCTCGGCCTCGATCCTGTGCGGCGCGCCGATCAGCCACGGGCGCCGGTAATCGACTTCGATGTGCACGGTGACCGCCAGTCGGCCGATCAGGTACAACAGCATTCCGAAGGCATCGTCGAGCGCTGTGGCAACCGCGCCGCCGTGTGCGAAACCTGGCGGGCCTTGGTGGCGATCGTCGATCGTAAGGTCACCCCATACTCGGTCGCCCTCGCCGTACATCACGAGACCGAGCGAACATGGGTTGTCCGGACCGCACCCGAGGCAGTGCCGGCCGTGGCTTTCGAGGCGCTTTGACACGGCCCGGATCATACGGCTCGCGGCCTGTTACCTTTCGCGCCTATGAACGAGACCAAGAAAGATGTTTTCTACGAGGATGACGCCAACCTTTCGCTGCTCGACGGCAAGACGATCGCGATCCTCGGCTACGGCTCGCAGGGTCACGCCCACGCCCTGAACTTGAAGGACTCAGGCGCGAACGTAGTGGTCGGACTGCGTCCTGACTCCGCCAGCCGCGCGGAGGCCGAGGCCGAGGGGCTTGAAGTACTCGATGTCGCCGACGCAGCCAGCAAGGGCGACATCGTGATGATCTTGCTGCCGGACGAAAAGCAGGCCGAGGTCTGGGAGAACGAGATCTCCGACGGCATTGCCCCAGGCAACCTGCTGCTTTTCGCGCACGGCTTCACGATCCATTTCGGCCAGATCGCGCCACCACCCGGCGTCGACGTCGCGATGGTCGCGCCCAAGGGGCCCGGTCACCTGGTCCGCCGGCAGTTCACCGATGGCAAGGGTGTGCCCTGCCTGATCGCGATCCACCAAGACAAGAGTGGCGCCGCCCGTGACCTGACGCTCGCCTACGCCAAAGGAATCGGCGGCACTCGTATCGGCGTGATCGAAACGACCTTCAAGGACGAGACGGAGACCGACCTGTTCGGTGAGCAGTCGGTGCTCTGTGGCGGCGCGACCGAACTGGTGCGCGCCGGCTTCGAGACGCTGGTCGAGGCCGGCTACGACCCACGCCTCGCGTACTTCGAGTGCCTGCACGAGTTGAAGCTGATCGTTGACCTGATGTATGAGAAGGGCATCACCGGGATGCGCGAATCGATCTCCAACACGGCCGAATATGGCGACCTGACACGCGGTAGCCGCGTGGTCACCGACGAGACCCGAGCGGCGATGAAGCAGATCCTTACCGAGATCCAGTCCGGCGACTTCGCCAAGGAATGGATCGCCGAGAATCGCGCCGGTCAGGAGAATTTCCAGCGAATGCGCTCCGAGGGCAAAGATCACCAGGTCGAGAAGGTCGGCGCCGACCTGCGCGAGATGATGCCCTGGATCAAGGGCGACGGCTAGGCCCGCGTCCTCTGGACGCCTTCCGCCACCGCCGGTAGTCTGCGGCGAAACTTCTGCACCCCAGCCCTGGGGGCGAAAGGAGTACCACATGGAAGCAGGCGCACCACCACCACCTGCAGCGCCTCCACCGGCGGCAACACCAGCCCCGGCCGGGGCTTCGTATGCGATCCGCTACAGCGCCGAGTACAAGGAATCCCTGTCGCGGTTGTCGACGATCTTCCGGTTGATCCTGGTTATCCCTCAGATGATCGTCATCGCCGTGTTGGGGTTCATAGCGGAGATCCTGGTCTTCATCGCCTGGTTCGCGATCGTGTTCACCGGTAAGTATCCACGTGGCCTGTTTGACTTCGTCTTGATGGTGTTGCGCTGGACGGCGAATGTCAACGCCTACTACTACCTGTTTCGGGACGAGTATCCGCCGTTCAGTGGCGACCCCGGTAGATATCCGATAACGCTGGACGTCGACTATCCGGAGCAGGGGCTTTCGCGCGCCTCAACGTTCTTCCGGTTGATTCTTGCAATTCCGCAGATCGTCGTGCTCTATTTCGTCAACCTTCTGTCAATTCTGGTCGTGATCGCCTGGTTCGCGATCGCGTTCACCGGCAAGTATCCGAAGGGGATTTTTGACCTCTTGGTTGGCTTGCAGCGCTGGCAGCTGCGCGTCAGCGGCTACTTGTTGCTGATGACGGACGAGTACCCGCCTTTCGCGTTGGAGTAGTTCACAGATCGGGCCGGGCCGGGCCGGGCCGTTCGCTATGCTCGCCCGGTGACGGTCTACAACAAGCAATATCTGATGACGGCGGGCCCGACGCCGCTTCCGCCTGCCGTTTCGCAGGTGATGGCGGAGCCGATTCTGTACCACCGTGCGCCGGCTTTTGTTGAGATCTACGCGCGTTCGCTACAGCAGCTCAAGCACGTTTTCCAGACCTCGAACGAAGTGCTGATGTTCGCTTGCTCGGGCAGTGGCGGGATGGAATCGGCCGTCGCCAACCTCGTCGCGCCTGGCGACGAGCCGCTGGTGGCGTCCTGCGGCAAGTTCGGACAGCGCTGGGCCGAGCTATGCGACGCCTACGGTGCGAGCACGATCCACTTCGAGACTGAGTGGGGCGAGAACGTCGACCCCGAGCGGGTTGCCGAGCAGTTGGCCGCAGCCGATCGGGCGCCGAAGGTCGTCTTCACGACCTTCTCGGAGACTTCGACCGGCGTGGTCAACGACATCCGGGCGCTGAATGAGGTCGCGCGCGACCACGGAGCGATCCTCGTCGCCGATGCCGTTTCGGGCCTTGGCGCGGTCGATCTGCCGACCGACGATTGGGGGATCGACGTAGTCGTGTCCGGCTCGCAAAAAGCGTTGATGTCGCCACCGGGGCTCGGCTTCGCGGCCGTGTCGGAGCGTGCGATGGAACTTGCGACGGTAGCTCGCGAGCGCGGCGCACGTTCTTTCTACTTCGACTGGGAGAAGACGCGGAAGGGCCAAATGAAGGGTCCGCCCGACAGCCCGTTCACCCCCGCGGTGACGCTGATCCGCGCACTCGCGGTGGCACTTGACATGATCGAGCAGGAGACCCTGCCGAAGGTGTTCGAACGCCACGCCCTGCTCGGACGCGCCTCGCGCGAGGCGGTCAAGGGCCTCGGGCTCGAGATCTTCGGGCCGGAGAGCGACAACGCCAACGTGGTCACCGCGATCCAGGTTCCCGACGGGATCGACGGCGAACAGGTCCCCAAAAGGATGCGCGACAAGTACGGTTTCACAATCGCGGGCGGCCAGGCGCAGCTCAAGGGCAAGATAGTTCGGATCGCCCACTGCGGTTACTACGGGGCGTTCGACGTGATCGCTACCTTTGCCGCGCTCGAGATGACGCTCGACGAACTCGGCGTCGACATCACGCTCGGCAATGGCGTGGCAGCCGCCCAGAGGGTGTTCCGCGAGGCCGGCGTACCGGCCGCCACGACGGTCGGCTAGCCTCCCCGGCGATGTCAAGCAAGGGGTACCGCGTACTGGTCAAGGAAAAGATCGCCGACACCGGCGTCGATCTGCTGCGTGAGCATTTCGACGTCGACGTTGCCGTCGATATGAGCCAGGAGGACCTACCCGGGACGATCGCCGAGTACGACGCGATCGTGATCCGGTCGTCAACCCAAGTCGACGCCGGAGTGATCGAGCGCGCGGATCGCCTGAAGGTGATCGGCCGGGCCGGGATCGGGGTCGACAACATCGATATCGCGGCTGCGACCAAGCGCGGCATCATCGTGGCCAACGCTCCCGAGTCGAACATCATCGCGGCCGCGGAACACACGGTCGCTCTGATGCTGGCGCAGGCGCGCAACATTCCGCAGGCCAGCGCGTCGCTGAAGGCGGGGAAGTGGGAGCGCAGCAAGTTTGGCGGCTTTGAGGTCTACGAGAAGACGCTTGGGATCGTTGGCTTCGGGCGAATTGGCCAACTTGTCGCTGAGCGCGCAAAGGGCTTCGGCATGAACGTGATCGCCTACGACCCGTTCGTCGGCGCCGAACGATACAAGGAGTTGGGCGTCGAGCGAATGGAGGCGTCGGATGATCTCTACGCACAGGCCGACATCGTCACGATCCACCTCCCCAAAACTGACGACACGCGCAACTACCTGAACGGCGAGGCGTTCGCGAAGATGAAGGACGGCGTTCGGATTGTCAACTGCGCGCGCGGCGAGCTGCTCGACCACGATGCGCTGGTCGCGGCAATCGAGTCCGGCAAGGTCGGCGGCGCCAGTCTGGACGTGTTTCCCGAAGAGCCGATCACAGAGCATCCGCTGTTCGCGCTCGACAACGTGATAGTCACTCCGCACCTCGGCGCATCGACGGTCGAGGCACAGGACCGCGCAGGGGTGATCACTGCCGAGCAAGTCGTGGCCGCGCTGAAGGGCGACCTGGTCTCGAACGCTGTCAACATCCCAAAGGTGAAGGGCGAGGACCGCGTTGTTCTCGAGCCCTACATGCCGTTATGCCGCCAGTTGGGGCGACTCGCGATGTCACTTGCCGAGCAGCCCTCGGTCGATCGTATTGAAGCCGCCTACTACGGCGGGCTGTCCGATTTCGACACGCGTTTGCTGACGCTCGCGGTGCTGAACGGGGCTTTCGAGGGGCGTGTCGAGGAGACCGTCAACTTCGTCAACGCTCCGGCAATAGCCGAGGAGCGCGGGATAGCCGTATCGGAGTCGAAGGAGAGCGAGGCGCGCGATTACGCGAACCTGGTCTCGGTTACGGTCGTGACCGATGGCCAGCGGGTCGAGATCGCTGGCACGACTTTTGGATCGCGCCATGTGCCGCACCTCGTTTCGGCCTATGAGCAGAGTTTCAGCATTGAGCTGGCGAAGTACCTGGCCGTGTTTCGCTACTCGGACCTGCCGGGAATGATCGGCAAGGTCGGCACCGCGCTCGGTGAGCACGGCCTGAACATCGCCTCGACCGCGGTCGGACGAACGCCCGACCAGGAGCCGGGCGAAGGAGCCGGCGGTAGCGGCAGACTCGCCGTGATGGTCGTCACGGTTGACTCGCCGGTCCCCGACGAGGTGATCGAGGCGATCCTTGCGCTCGACGGCTTCCAACACGGCCGGGCCGTCACGCTCTAGATGGCCCGCGTCACGGCGTTTGTTCCCGACCTGTTCTTCGGCGCCAAGGTTAAGGAAACGCTGACGTCGGCCGGGCACGAGGTCGAGCTGGTCACGACCTCGGACGCGGCCGTGGCGCAAAGCAGCGATGTCGTCGTCATCGATCTCCACATCGAGGGCCTCGACGCCGGCGCACTGGTTCGCAGCCTGGGCGGCAAACCGACACTCGGCTTCTACTCGCACGTCGATAAGGACGCCAAACACGCCGGGCGGCTGGCGGGCTTCGACTTGGTTGTACCGCGTTCCCGCATGGCGCGCGAGATGCCCAGGTTGGTCGAAAGCCTGATCTAGGGCCGATCGGGTAGGTTCCGAGCGATGCGCGCGATCGTACTCGCCAAACATGGCTCGCCCGACGCGGCCCTCGTGGTCGAGCAGCGTCCCGATCCGGCTCCCGGCCCGGGTCAGGTACGGATCGCCGTCAAGGCCTCCGGGCTCAACTTCGCCGATCTGCTGGCGCGAGTCGGACTCTATCCGGACGCGCCCAAGCCACCCTGCGTGATGGGCTACGAGGTCTCGGGTGAGATCGATCAACTTGGCGCTGGCGTGAACCGGTTCGAGATCGGTCAGCGCGTGGTGGCGGCGACGCGATTCAACGGATTCGCTGAGCTTGCGGTAGCCGACGTCGCCAACGTGCTGGCACTTCCGGAGCGTTTCAGCTTCGAACAGGGAGCCGCGCTACCGGTCCAGTACGGAACCGCATATGCGGCGGTCGACTTGACGGCGGCGGTCAGGCCGGGCGAGACGGTTCTGATCCACGCGGCCGCCGGTGGCGTTGGCATCGCGGCGACCCAGATACTGCGCCCGCGCGGAGTCCACATCATCGGCACGGCGTCGGCATCCAAGCACGACTTCATCAAGCAGCAGGGAGTCGAGCACGCGATCGACTACCACTCGCAGGACGTCGGCGAGCAGGTCAAGAAACTGACCGGCGAGCGCGGCGGAGTCGACGTGGTGCTCGACGCGCTCGGGGACTTTCGCTCGAGCTACAAGTTGCTGCGCCCCGGCGGTCGCATGGTGATGTATGGCGTCTCCAACATGATGAGCGGCGACAAGCGCAGCCTGGTAAGGGCAGTCAAGGGCCTCGCTGCGATGCCGTGGTTCAACCCGATCAAGCTGATGAATCACAACAAAGCCGTGATCGGGCTCAACCTGCTGCACTATTGGGACGACGTCGGTGATCTCGACCAGATGATCGCGCCGCTGGTCGAGCTGATCGAGAACGGCGTGATCGACCCTGTCGTGGCCGAGTCATTCCCGTTCGACCGCGCCGCCGACGCACACCGCTACATACAGGACCGCAAGAACATCGGCAAGGTCGTACTGACCCCGTGACCCCTTGGGGTCTTTGCGTCGCCCTGCTAGCCTGACTGGCAATGACCGGCAAGAGCCGCAGCCTGGTTTCCTTTCGGGCCGTCGAGGCCCCCGCTGCGCTGCTCGGTCCATCGCTCGGCCTCAGCTCTCTCCCTCTCCTCCCCCTGCGGGGGGAATAGCTACGGCCGCGGGTCCGGACCCGCACACCCAACAGGAATAGGTCGGAACTTCGAGAAGGACAAGGAGTAACCGCATGTCAGCTGTACGCGGCCCGAACGGGGCTCAGAACGGAAAGAAGATGGATCGCATCTACATCTTCGACACGACGTTGCGCGACGGCGAGCAGTCGCCCGGCATATCGCTGAATACCCAAGAAAAGCTCGAGATAGCGCACCAGCTAGCGCGGCTCGGTGTCGACATCATCGAGGCCGGCTTCCCGATCACCTCTCCCGGTGACAAGCAGGCGGTTTCGGCGATCGCCCAGCAGGTAGAAGGCCCGGTGATCTGCGGGTTGGCCCGCACCTCGAAACAGGACATCGACGCTGCTTGGGAGGCGGTCAGGCATGCCGAGCGGCCGCGGATCCACACTTTCATCGCGACCTCGGATATTCATATCGAGCGCAAGCTGCAGACGACGCGCAACGATGTGATCGGCCAGGCCCGCGCGGCCGTCGCTCATGCCAGGCAGTACACCGACGATGTCGAGTTCTCGCCCGAGGACGGTAGTCGCTCGGATGTCGAGTTCATGGCCGAAGTGGTGAAGGTCGCGATCGACGAGGGTGCGACCACGATCAACATTCCCGACACCGTCGGCTACACGATGCCTACCGAGTACGCCGCGATGTTCACGCGTATGTATGAGCTGGTTCCGGAGCTCAAGGAGGTGGTCGTGTCGGTCCACTGTCACGACGATCTCGGCCTAGCCGTCGCCAATTCGTTCTCGGGCGTGGTGGCCGGTGCGCGGCAGGTCGAGTGCGCGATCAACGGAATCGGTGAGCGCGCCGGCAACGCTGCGCTTGAGGAGGTCGTGATGCTGCTACGGACGCGCCGCTCGACGACCGGGCTCGACACGTCGCTCAACACGCGCGAGATTGCTCGGACCAGCCGCCTGGTATCGCGCATGACCGGTTACCCGGTGCAGCCGAACAAGGCGATCGTAGGCCGCAATGCGTTCGCACACGAAGCCGGCATCCACCAGGACGGCGTGCTCAAGGACCGCGAGACGTACGAGATCATGGACGCGACGACGATCGGCCTTCAGACGAACTCGATCGTCCTGGGCAAGCACTCCGGTCGGCACGCGCTGCGCAACGCGCTCGAGGAGCTTGGTGTACGCGTAGATGGGCAGGCGCTGAACACGGCCTTCAAGCGCTTCAAGGAGCTGGCTGACAAGAAGAAGAACGTCACCACGCTCGATCTCGAGGCGCTCGTCTCCGACGAGATTCGCGAGCAGGCCGAGGCATTCAACCTGGCCTCGTTCGAGCTTCGCGCCGCATCGGGCGAGAGCCCGGTCGCCAAGGCGAGCGTGACCACGCCGAAGGGCGAGACGGTCGCGGGCGAGGGGTCCGGCGACGGGCCGGTCGATGCCCTCTTCCAGGCGATCAACGCCGCGACCGGCCTAAAGGGCGTCCTCAAGGAGTACCACGTCGACGCCGTGACGGCCGATACGGATGCGCTCGGTGAGGTTTCGTTGCTGATCGAGTTCGACGGCAAGCTCGCGTCGGGCCAGAGCGTTTCGACGGATACGCTCGAGGCGTCGGGTCGTGCCTACCTACGGGCCCTGTCGAACGCACTTGCCGGGGTCGGCACCAGCTCGGCGCCGACGGCGTCGGAGCAGCGCGCGACACCGCAGCCATAAACTGAGGGCCGTGCCAGAGGACTTTACGTTTCTCGACGGCGAACGCGTCGTTCGTTTCGGAGCGGGCGCGCTCGACGACGCTCCCGGCTTGCTTGCGGCACGCGGCATCGAGCAGTACGTACTGCTCACCACCGACCGTGCGGTCGACGCTGCACCGGCCATGGCCGAACATGCCGCAGAGATTCTGCGAGTGCCGGAAGGAGGCGTTCCCGAGGCCGCCGCGGCCGTCCGCGACGCGGTCGCTGGCCGTTCGCTCGTCGCGCTCGGTGGCGGGCGAGTGATCGACGCCGCCAAGGCGATCGCAGGAATCGACGGCCTGCGCTGTGCCGCGATCCCGACGACTCTGGCGGGTGCCGAGATGACCGGTTTCCACCGCATGCCGGCCGGAGTCGAGGTGTTCAGGCTCGTGCGGCCTGCACTGGTCATGGCGCAGCCGCAGCTAATGGCCTCGCAACCGATGCCGGACCTTGCGGCGAGCGCAATCAACGCGCTTGCGCACGCTGTCGAGGCGCTCTACACGCCGCTCGCCAACCCGGTCACGAGCATGGCGGCACTGCGCGGCGCCGGCCTACTCGCCCAGGGCCTCGACTCCGAGGCGCCGCACGCGGAGTCGCTTGCGCTTGGCGCGATCCTGGCCGGCTACGCTTCGGGAATCGCGGGCTTTGCGGTGCACCACGCCGTCTGCCAGACAATAGTGCGCGTCGCGGGCACCCCGCACGCGCAAACCAACGCCGTGATGCTGCCACACTTCGTCGCGATGATGACACCGCGCGCTCCCGATGCGATTGGCAAGCTGGCGGTCGCCGTTGGAGCCAGCCAGCAGGCGAAGACCGCGGCCGACCGGGTGAGCAAGTTAGCGGCGCGCTCCGGAGTCAGCTCGCTGAGCGAGATCGGGTTCGATCGTGACAAACTTCCAGACGTGATGGCAACGGCGATGTCGCGTGGCGAGGTGGCTTCCAACACGCCCAACCCACCGACCGGAGACGAGCTGAGACAGGTACTCGAGGAGGCGCTTTGACCGAGACGGCAACGATCACGATTGAGCAACTGAAGGAGCGCGTCGGCCAGCAGCAGGGGCCGACCGATTGGCGCGACGTCACCCAGGAGATGATCAACACCTTCGCCGAGCTGAGCGGCGATCACCAGTGGATCCACGTTGATGTTGAGCGCGCAAAGGCCGAGAGTCCGTTTGGCGGGACGATCGCCCACGGCAACCTGACGATTGCCCTAATCGATGGCTTTCGCGAGCAGTTTCAAACCGACATCGAGGGTGCCAAGCTGGGCGTCAACATGGGCTGGAACCGTGTGCGCTTCCCGGCGCCAGTACCGAGTGGGTCGCGCGTGCGTGCCAGCGCCGAGTTGGTCGACGTTACCGAGAAGGGCGACGGCTGGTGGGAGGTCGTTCAGCGTTTCACGATCGAGGTCGAGGGCGGTGAGAAGCCGGTCTGTGTCGCCGACAGCGTGGGGCGAGCATTGATCGCGTAGTAGACAACTGTATGTGATAACATACAGTGCATCGCGACCGCCACGACAGCCTTCGACGCGGCCGCGCTTGGTGCTCGCGTGAATGCCCTGCGCGAGGCAATGGACCTCTCGCTGCGCGATTTGGCCGAGCGCACCGACGTCTCGGCGCCGATGCTCTCTCAGGTCGAGCGCGCCGAAACCAGCCCGACGCTCGCGGTTGCGACCAAGATCGCGTCCGGTCTGGAGTTGTCCCTATGCCAGCTCTTGCGGCTCGATGAGGGCGACAGTGTCATCGTCGTACCCGCGCGCGCGCGCCTTCAGGGTGGCCGCGGGCGTGGTCACCGTTACGAGGTGCTGACGCCGCCACTGCCCGGGCAGCGCGCGGAGGTCTCCGAACACACACTTAGGCCCGGCGCGGCTACGGGCGGTTTCGGCGACCCGCCGATACACGAGCCCGGCAGCCGCGAGACGGCGGTCGTCCTGTCCGGCGAGCTTCAACTGACCTGCGATGGCACTGACTACCAATTGGAAGAGGGCGACTCGGTCACGTTCGATGCCGATCTGCCACACCACTTTGAAAACCAAGGCAGGATGGAGGCTCGCTTCCTCTCCGTGATCGCTGCCGGCCTGCGAAGAAGCTGACCGAATGGCGAAGACGATGGTCGAGAAAATCTGGGAGTCGCACGAGGTGCGCGGTCCGGCGCAGCAAGGTGGCGCGTCGCTGCTCTACGTCGACCTGCATCTCGTCCACGAGGTAACTTCACCACAGGCTTTTGATGGGCTGCGCAGGACCGGGCGGAAGCTGCGCCGGCCGGAGCGCACGCTCGCCACGGCCGATCACAACGTGCCGACCGACCCGGCCGAGCGGACCGCGATCAACGCGATCCGTGACCAGCTCTCGCGTGAGCAGGTGGCGGCTCTGAGTCGCAACTGCGAGGAGTTCGGTGTCCCGCTGTTCGACATGACGAGCCCACGGCATGGGATCGTCCACATCATCGGTCCCGAGCTGGGCTTCACCCAGCCGGGGATGACGATCGTCTGCGGCGACTCGCACACCTCCACCCACGGCGCGTTCGGTGCCCTTGCGTTCGGAATTGGAACATCCGAAGTCGAGCACGTGCTGGTGACCCAGACGCTGCCGCAGATTCCGCCAAAGACGATGCGTATCAACTATCTGGGAGAGCCAGGGTTCGGTGTCACCGCCAAGGACCTGATCCTCGGGACGATCGGCCAGATCAGCGTGTCGGGCGCCATCGGCTTCGTGGTCGAGTACGCAGGGCCGGCGATCGAAGCGCTCTCGATGGATGGCCGCATGACAATCTGCAACATGTCGATCGAGGCCGGCGCTCGCGCCGGAATGGTCGCTCCGGACGACACGACGTTCGAGTACATCGAGGGTCGCGCGGCGGCGCCCGCCGATTTCGATGCGGCCCTCGAGCGCTGGCGAGATCTGCCGACCGAGCGAGGGGCGAGCTTCGATACGGAGATCATGGTTGACGTCGCCGCGCTGGCCCCGCAGGTCACCTGGGGAACGAACCCCGGCCAGGTCGCGCCGGTTACGGGAGCCGTCCCGAACCCGACCGATGCCGACGACGAGTCCGACCGCGAGTCGGCCGAGCGCGCCCTGCTCTACATGGGGCTCGAGGCCGGCACGCCGATCCAGGAGGTCGCGATCGACCGCGTCTTCATCGGCTCCTGCGTCAACTCGCGGATCGAGGACCTGCGCGCGGCCGCTTCGATGATCGACGGACGCATGGTCGCGGGCAGCGTACGCGCGATGGTCGTCCCCGGCTCGATGCAGATAAAGCAGCAGGCAGAGAAAGAGGGCCTCGACAGGCTGTTCAAGGGCGCAGGCTTTGAGTGGCGCGAAGCCGGCTGCTCGATGTGTCTCGGAATGAACCCCGACGTCCTCCAACCGCAGGAGCGTTGCGCATCAACGTCGAACCGTAACTTCGAGGGCCGGCAGGGCTTCGGCGGTCGTACGCATCTGGTCAGCCCGCAGATGGCCGCCGCGGCGGCGATCGAGGGTCGCTTCGTCGACATTCGCGAGTGGCAAGGTGCGCCGGCATGACGACTAGCCACCGGAGGGTCGACTGATGCAGGCAGTTCAAAAGGTGAGCGGCGGGGTGCACGTGCTCGACCGAGCCGATGTCGACACCGATCAGATCATCCCCAAACAGTTCTTGAAGAGGGTCGAGCGCACCGGGTTCGGCGAGTTCCTGTTCCACGACTGGCGCAAGGATGGTCTCGAGCTGGACCCCGAGTGCCCGATCCTCGTCACCGGTCGCAATTTCGGCTGCGGCTCGTCACGCGAGCACGCCGTCTGGGCGCTTGAGGACTTCGGCTTCCGTGCGATCGTCGCGCCGAGCTTCGCTGACATCTTCTACAACAACTGCACGAAGATCGGTCTATTGCCAGTGGTGCTCCCTGGGCAGGATGTCAGTGACCTGATGGCTGCCAGGGAGGCGATCGTCGATCTCGACCGCCAGGTTGTCGAATTCAACGGTCGCGCGGTACGGTTCGACTTCAATCCCGAGACGCGCGAGCGGCTGATGAAGGGATTGGACGACATCTCGCTAACCCTTGAGAATGAGGCCGAGATCGCACGCTTCGAAGAGGCGCGTGCGCCAGCCGGGTCCCTGACCAACTCGATCTAGGAGCAACCGATGGCAGAACAGCAGCCACCCACTGGGGGCGCAGGCGCGGGTAGTCCGCAGCAACCGTCCGCTCCGGCGCAACCACCCGTGCCCGCTGCGGCACCTGACCCCCCCGAGACCACCGAACAGCGGGTTGACAAGTTGAAGTTCTGGGTTCGCTTCGCGGCTGCGGCCGCGGTGCTAGCGGCGATCCTCGGCGCTGTCGCGCTGTTCGCTGCTATCGATGCGAACAAGACGGAGAAACAGGATGCAACGTCGGTCGGCGGGCAGGTATCCGAGTTGCAAGCGGAGGTCGATGACCTCACGAAGAGCACGGCCGGCGCAACCGAGTTGGCAGCCGAGGCGAACGACGACGTCAAGACGCTGCGGTCACGTGTTACTAAGCTCAACACCACCGTTTCAAAGCTCTCCGACGATGTCACCAAAGACTCCGACGACATCTCGTCGCTAGAGACGGACCTGGAGGAACTGACGGATCGCGTCGATCAGATCGCGAAGGCACAGGAGAAGGAAGCCTCCGGCGGCGAGTGATGGCCGATCGGAAGGCCTTGGCGATCGCCACGCTGCCCGGCGATGGGATCGGCCCTGAGGTCGTCTCGGCAGCCACCGAGTTGCTGCTGGCGATTGCCGAGGGTGCGGGCGTCGCGTTCGAGTTCACCGAGCTACCGGTCGGCGGAATCTCTATCGACGAGTACGGCGTGCCACTACGCCACGACGTGGTCGAACAGTGCGCGTCGTCGGACGCCGTTCTGCTCGGCGCGGTCGGCGGCCCGAAATGGGACACCACCGACCCCGATGCGCCGCGCCCCGAGCAGGGGCTGTTGGGACTGCGCAAGGGGTTGGGGCTGTTCGCAAATCTGCGCCCGGTGCGCGTCGTCGATGCACTGATCGCTTCTAGCCCGCTGCGCGATGAGCGAATCCGCGGGGCGGATCTGGTGGTCGTGCGCGAACTGACCGGCGGCATCTACTTCGGCGAGCGCGGCCGAAGTAAAGGCGTGGCGCACGACACATGTGTCTACTCGGTCGAGGAGGTCGAGCGGATCGCCCGCGTTGGCTTCGAAGCGGCATCGGCGCCGTCACGATCGGCTCGATTGACGTCAGTTGACAAGGCGAACGTACTCGAGACCTCGCGACTCTGGCGCGAAACGGTTGAGCGGGTAGCCGCTGATTTTCCGCGCGTAGAGCTGACCCACATGCTCGTTGACAACGCTGCGATGCAACTCGTCTCGCGACCGACCGACTTCGACGTGATCGTGACCGAGAACATGTTCGGCGACATCCTTTCGGACGAGGCAGCGATGATCGCGGGCTCGATCGGGCTGCTGGCCTCGGCGAGCCTCGGCGCCGACGGTCCAGGTCTCTACGAGCCCGTCCACGGATCGGCTCCCGACATCGCTGGGCAGGGCGTCGCCAACCCACTGGCGACGTTCGGATCGGTCGCGCTTATGCTCCGCCACTCGCTCGGATTGGACGGAGCCGCGTCCTCAGTAGAATCGGCGATCGATCGAGTGCTGGAGCAGGGCTTGAGGACCCCAGATTTAGTCACCGGCGCCGATCGGGAAACAAAAGTTGGAACCGAGCAGATGACCGCGGCGGTCATCGGAGCGTTGAGCTAGGACCGAAAGGCACCCATGAACGAGGCGGAATTCATCTGGATGAACGGTGAGGTCGTTCCCTGGAAGGACGCCAAGGTGCACGTGCTCAGCCACGCGCTGCACTATGGCTCGGGCGTCTTCGAGGGGATTCGCGCGTACGAGACCGATCGAGGCACGGCAGTCTTCCGTCACCGAGAGCATCTCGAGCGGCTGCATCTCTCGGCCGAGCTGTACCACATGCCGCTGCCCTATTCGGTGGACCGGATGCGTGATGCGACGCACGAGCTGATCCGCCAAAACAGGCTCGACAGCTGCTACATCAGGCCGATCGCCTTCCGCGGCTACGGCGAGATGGGACTCTTCCCTCTGAACGCGCCGATCGAAGTCGTGATCGCGGTCTGGCCGTGGGGTTCCTACCTCGGCGAGGATGGTCAGAAGAACGGCATCCGCTGCAAGGTCGCTTCCTGGCGTCGAATGTCGCCGGACAGCTTCATACCGCAGTCGAAGGCGACCGGCCAGTATCTCAACTCGATTCTTGCGAAGATCGAGAGCGCTGAGGCCGGCTACGACGAGGCGATTCTCCTCGACCACGACGGCGACGTATCCGAGGGATCGGGCGAGAATATCTTCGTTGTGCGCGATGGCCGCCTCTACACTCCACCATCGAGTGCGTCTGCGCTCGATGGAATCACCGCTCGTTCGGTCGTGCAGATTGCGGAGGACCTGGGGTTCAAGGTCGAGGTTCGCGACATCGCGCGCGGCGAGCTCTACGTAGCCGACGAATTGTTCCTGACCGGCACGGCCGCGGAGGTCGTTCCGATCAGGGAGGTTGACGATCACGAGCTGGGCCCGCCCGGCACGGTCACGAAAGCGATTCAGGCACGCTTCTTCGAGACGATCGCCGGTAAGCGGCCGGAGTACCTCGAGTGGCTCGATTTCGTCGAACCGGCGGTAAAGGGCGCCGCGCCACCGGTCGATGAGTCCCAGGAGGCCTCGGCCTCGGCCTAGGCGCAGTGCCGGCCGGCTATGCTTTTCGAAGAGATGCAGCTTTCGCTGGACATCCGCGGAATCGGGGCGCGAATTATGCGCGCGACGCGCTAGCGCAACCTTTTGCGCGTCGCAGCCCGGCTCCCTCCGTCCCGCGATCTTTGAAAGGCGTCTCTTGAGCAGACAGATCTACCTATACGACACGACTCTCCGCGACGGTATGCAGGGCGAGGGACTGTCCCTGTCCGCAGGCGAGAAGCTGCGAGTTGCACACACGCTCGACGAGATCGGATTCCACTACATCGAGGCGGGTTTTCCAGGCTCGAATCCGAAAGAGACCGAGTTGTTCGAGCTGCTCTCGAAGGAGAGCTTCGATCACTCGACAGTGTGTGCGTTCGGCATGACTCGCAGGCGCGGCGTGACCGCCGCGCAGGATGACGCGCTGCGGATTCTGGCCGACTCGTTCGCGCCGGTCTGCACCCTGGTCGGCAAGACCTGGAAGCTGCACTTGGAGAAGGTGATCAAGGTCGAGCCGCAGGAGAACCTGGAGATCATCGCCGACTCGGTCGGCTTCCTGCGCGAACAAGGCAAGCGCGTTATGTATGACGCTGAGCACTTCTTTGACGGGTATCGAGACGACCCTGGCTACTCGCTGGAGTGCCTGCGCGCGGCGGTCGATGCCGGCGCTGAGGTGGTTGTGCTGTGCGACACCAACGGGTCGAGCGTGCCCGGCCAGGTCAGCGAAGCGACCGCCGCTGTCGCGGCGCAGTTCGGGCCCGATCGGGTTGGCGTCCACACTCATAATGACGCCGAGTGTGGTGTTGCCAACTCGCTGGCGGGAGTCGAAGCTGGCGCCGGCCAGGTTCAGGGAACGATCAACGGGCTCGGCGAGCGCTGCGGCAACGCGAACCTGGTTTCGATCGTTCCCTCGCTACAGCTCAAGCTAGGCTATCGCTGTGTCACTGCCGCTCAGCTCGCCACCTTGACCAAGGCGTCCCATTACGTGGACGAGCTGTGCAACCTTACGCCGAATCCGAACCAGCCCTACGTTGGACGCAACGCGTTCGCCCACAAAGGCGGGATGCACGTCGCAGGTATCAGGGAGGATTCGCGGACGTTCGAGCACATCGAGCCCGAGTCGGTCGGCAACGCTCAAGACGTGCTGGTGTCCGAGTTGTCGGGCAAGGGGACGGTCCTCGAGCGGGCGCAGCGTTTGGGCATCGACCTCGACGAGGCTGGCGCCAAGCGGGCCATCGAGCGGGTCAAGCAGCTCGAGCACCGCGGCTATCACTTCGAGGCCGCTGACGCATCTTTCGACCTGTTGCTTGCGCGCGAAACCGGCGGCTACCAGCAGCTGTTTCGGCTCGAGAGCTTCCGCGTCATCACCGACAAGCGCGAAGACGGCAAGGTTCAGACCGAGGCGACCGTCAAGGTCTGGGCTCAGGGCGAGCGGTTCGTGCGTACCGCTGAGGGAAATGGCCCGGTCAACGCGCTCGACAACGCGTTGCGCGATGCGATCGGCAACCTCTACCCGCACCTGCGCGACATCGAGCTGGTCAATTATAAGGTGCGTATCATCGACGAGCACAAGGGGACCGGCGCCGTGACACGCGTGCTGATCGAAGCGTCGGACCACGAACAGACGTGGGGCACGATCGGCGTCTCGGAGAACATCATCGAGGCCAGCTGGGAGGCGCTGGTCGACTCGCTCGAGTACGCGTTTCAGGAGGAGCCGGCGCAGGGTGATTCCACACCCAAGACAAAGAAGAAGCGTCCGACGTGACCGTTCAGTCCACGATTCCGCTAGCCAGGCCTGAGGTCGGTCCACGCGAACACGAGTTGGTCAACCAGGTGCTGGAGTCGGGTCGACTGTCGCTCGGCCCGATGCTGGAGCGATTCGAGCACGACTTCGCCGCCTTCATCGGCGCTGAGCAAGCGATCGCTCTGTCGAGCGGTACCGCCGGCCTACATCTTGCCGTGCGCGCCGCCGGCTGGGGCCCCGGTGACCAGGTGATCACGAGTCCCTTCAGCTTCGTTGCCTCGACCAACTGCCTGCTCTACGAGGACGTTGAGCCAGTGTTCTGCGACGTCGATCCGCGCACGCACAACATCGATGTGTCAGCGGTCGAGGCTGCGGTTGGGCCGGAATCAACCGGCATTTTGCCGATCGACATTTTCGGCTACCCGGCCGACTGGCCGGCGCTCTGCGCTCTTGCCGAGCGAAATGGCCTGGGCCTGGTCGAGGACTCCTGCGAGGCGCTCGGCGCGATCGACGCCGAGGGAGTAATGGTGGGCGCCCGCGCGCATATGGCCACGTTCGGCTTCTACGCCAACAAACAACTCGCCACCGGCGAGGGCGGGATGCTGACCGGTGGCAGCGCGGAGCAGCGGGCACGGGTTCGCAGCGAATCGAATCAGGGGCGCGCCGACGACATGGGATGGGTAGACCATCAGCGGCTTGGCTTCAACTACCGGCTGAGCGATGTCGCCGCCGCGATCGGCGTAGCACAGCTGGAGCGCCTGGCGGAAACCTTGGAGCGCCGCGCAGCCCTCGCCGCCATGTATCGCGAGCGGCTCGACATCCTCGAAGGACTTGAGTTGCCTGCCGAGGACCGCGGCGCCGAGCGGCGCAGCTGGTTCGTGTTCGTCGTTCAGGTTCCTGAGGATCGCGATCGCGACGGTGTTATCGACGCCCTGGCCGAGCGCGGTGTCGCGTCGAAGGCCTACTTCCCCTGTATTCACACGCAGCCGCCATACCGAGAGCGATTCGGTTTCAGCGGCGGGGAGTTCCCGGTGGCCGAACGGGTCGCGGCGAGGTCGCTCGCGCTGCCGTTCTTCCCAGCGATGGATGAAGGGTTGGTCGAGCAGGTCTGCGCCGCCCTGAAAGCGGCAACCGGTCGCTAGCGGCTAAACACCGGCTGCTCTTCTGCCGAGAACAGGTGTTGACATGGTGTCCATGTGCCGAAATCTCGGACAGCGCCTGCTCGCACTAGCGCTGGTGGCGTCGCTGGTCGCTGGCCCGATGTTCGTCTGGCACGACCTGATCGTGGCGCTGATCGCCGGTTTCCACCTGGAGCCCGGCTACCTGATCGTCGCATGGAGCGGCTTCGTCCTGATGGCGGTAGGGGTACTCGCGTTTCTGCCGATCGCGCTTACATCTGGGGGCGACCCTGGAGGACGCTTCTACCCCCGTCGGCGCGACACGATCACCGGGTGGGGGATGAGCCTCTACCTGCTCGGCCTTTTGCTGGTGGTCCAGCTTGGCATGATCGCCGCCGCCTAGCGTCCCCGACAAGGCGAGGCGCGCTGTCCGTAGACTGCGTAGCATGTCCCGTTTCAGAGAACCGCCGGACCCGGTTTTCGTGCGCTTCAATTCGTCGCTGTCCTTCGATCGGCGTCTAGCACCGTACGACATTGCCCAGTCGAAAGCGCACGTCGGCATGCTGAGTAGTGCTGGGATCCTCGAGACTGCGGAGGCCCAGGAGTTGGTCGACGGGCTCGACCGCGTTGCTGCCGAGTTCGACGCCGGGACCTTCCCGTTCGAGGACGCCGACGAGGACATTCATATGGCGATCGAGCGGCGCCTATCCGAGATCGTCGGTGTGGTCGGCGGAAAGCTACACACTGCGCGCTCGCGTAACGATCAGGTTGCGACCGACGTCGCAATGTTTGTGCGTGACCAGGCAACTCGCACACGCGAGCTTCTCGCGAAGCTGATGGGTGTGATCGTCGACCTGTCCGAGCGGCATATCGACTGGCCGGCCCCGGGATATACCCATCTGCAGCGCGCACAACCGGTCTACCTCTCGCACCATCTGCTCACCTACTTTTGGATGTTCGATCGTGACCTTGCACGCTTTGGCCACTGCTTCGACGCGACCGCCGACCTGCCGCTCGGCGCCGGTGCGCTTGCCGGAGTGAATTGGAACACCAGTCGAATCATGGTCGCCCGCGAGCTGGGTTTCGACGGTGTCTGCGAGAACTCGCTCGACGCCGTTTCCAACCGTGACTTCGTGCTCGACTATCTGCATGCCGCGTCGGTCTGTGCGATGCACCTGTCGCGACTCGGGTCCGAGATCGTGCTCTGGTCAAGCGAGGAGTTCGGGTTCCTCGAACTGGGCGACTCATTCACCTCAGGGTCGAGCATCATGCCGCAGAAGAAGAATCCCGACGCAGCCGAGCTGCTACGAGCCAAAGCCCCGCGGGTCGCCGCACACTACGGCGCGCTGCTGGGGGTTCTGCACGCGCTGCCGCTCGCCTACAACAAGGACATGCAGGAGGACAAGGAGCATCTGATCGACACAGTCGACACGATCCAGCTCTGCCTGGAGGCAACCGCCGGCATGTTGGGTACCGCCTCGTTTCGGCGCGACCGTCTGGACGCTGCAGCGTCGGATGAGTTCCTGGCTGCGACCGACATCGCCGACCTGCTCGTGCGGCGCGGCGTGCCGTTCCGCGAGTCACACGGCATCGTTGCCGGTCTCGTGCGGCATGCGCTCGAGCAGGATAAGCAGCTCTCGGAGCTGGGCCGCGACGAGTTGGCGCAGTTCTCGGAGGCGCTCGACGACGAGTACTACGAGGTGCTGCGCAACACCTCGTGGCTTGAGTCAAAGGTGTCCGAGGGCGGAACCGCATCGGTACGTGTCAAGGACCAACTCCAGTGTGCACGACAAGTGTTGGAGGAAGTGGAGGCGTAGTGGCACCGAAGCGTGAGCCCCGCATGGTCCCGCTTGGGTATGGCAAGTTCGTTCGTGCGGATCGTATGTTCGCAGTGGTGCCGATCGAAGGCGACGAGCGACGCGAGGGACGGCGCACCTATGTGCATGTCGATGGTCTCGGCCAGCCTCTGGTGGCGTCGCGGTCTGAGCGGGCGATCCTGACGGACATAGAAGCGGCGCTGACGGAGGCGGCTGGCGTTCCGCGCCGCAGGCGTAAAGGTGTCGACCAAGACGGTCTGTTCTAGCCAGCGGGCGCTCGGCGCGTCGTTTTTCACTCGCCCCGTTGTCGAGGTGGCGAGTAGCCTGATCGGCTGCACGCTGGCCCACGGGGACGCCGCCGGGGTGATCGTCGAGACCGAGGCCTACCACGAGTCCGAGCCGGCATCTCACGCCTACATCGGTCGCACCGAGCGCAACGAGGTGCTGTTCGGATCGGCCGGGGACGTCTACATGTACTTCTCGTACGGGGTGCACAACATGCTGAACTTTGTTGCCGGCGACCAAGGCATGGGAGCGGCAGTGTTGATTCGGGCGCTCGAGCCGACAGTCGGGATCGACCGGATGCGCCTCAGACGCGGTGTCGACGACATCGTGAATCTCTGCTCAGGTCCCGGGAAGTTGACGCAGGCGCTCTCGATCGGGCTCGATCTCAACGGCGTATCTGTGGGGCAGGGCTCGGTTCGGGTGTTCGAGCGCGACCGTCCGCCGGAGCTTGTCACTAGTACGCGCATCGGCATCACCAAGGCGGTCGAGCTTCCGTGGCGGTTTTGCTCGCGCAGCAGTCGTTTCGTCTCGCGACCCCGGCCGGACTAGCGGTCGATGGGCCGCTAGCGCCTACCACGGAGGCTCTGAGCTTCGGCACCGCCGGTCGGTGGCGCAACCGGTGGAGTGTCCGGCGTGGGGGCGCCGCCGCCTCCGCCATCATTGCCGCCGCCGGGTGAGGGCGCTGGGCCGGGTGCTTGGCCTCCGCCGCGTTGACCGCCGCCCTTATCGCCACTCCTGCTGGTGCCCCGTTTTGGGGTGGCTTTATCGGAGCCGGTCGATTCGTCTGGCTTGTCTGCCTTATCGCTGGTTCCATCTCCGCCGGTTGTCGCGCCGCGGTCCGGCTGCTGCAGATCCTTCGGTGTCTTTCCTTTGTTTTCGGCACGCGCCTGGCGAACCTCGTTGACCGACAGCATGAACTCGCGCCAGATCCTGGCTGGGTAGGTTCCGCCGACGACCGGACTGCCGCCGAACTCCGTTTCCATCGCCCTTACCCTGTCCGGGTAGCCAACCCAAATCGCCACCGTCATGGAGTCGTTGAAGCCGACGAACCAGGCATCACCGAAGTTCTCTGTCGTACCGGTCTTGCCGGCGGCGAATTCGCCGCCGCCGAGCGCAGCTTCGCGCCCAGTGCCTCCGTTGATGACCCCTGAAAGCGCGGTCTTGGCATCCTGGGCAACGTCGTAGGGAAATACCCGTTTCTGCCTGGCCTTGTTCTTTTGGTCGATACCCGGCCCCTCGACCCTGGTGAACGAGACCGGACCGTCTTCGTAGCCGGCAAATGTACCGCTTGGGCGCTCTCCGTCGTTGGCGATCGAGGCAAACGCGTCGGCCATATCGAGAGGTGAGACGCCGTACTTCATGCCCCCAAGGACCATCGCTCCGTTTTTCGAGAGCGGCGTCCGGATCCCCATCTTCTTAGCCGTCTTGGCTACGTTCCTGACTCCAACGCCGATGATTCCGAGCTGTGCATAGACGCTGTTGTCGGACTGGGCTGTCGCCGACGCCAGATCGCGCGAGCCGGCGTAGGAATCCTCGTAGTTGTTGACCTCGTAGCCACCGATCGTCACCTGCTTCGAGGCGAAAGTGCTGCCGAGCGTGTACTTCCGGAGCTTGCCGTTCTTCCTGACGCCCTTCAGCGCCGTGATCAGCGTGAACGGCTTGAACGCCGAGCCAGGCTGCCGCTTTCCCTGCGTAGCCAGGTTGAAGGGGATCTTGTTGTAGTCGCTACCGCCGACCATCGCACGCACGCCACCGGACTTGTTGTCGATCGCCACCAACGCAGCACTCGGGCCGGCGCCGTCGAGGTTCGATGAGACCGCCTGCTCCGCGGCCTTCTGGAAGTCGAGGTCGAGCGTTGTGCGAACCTTGAGACCGCCGGCGAACGCGGTTCCTGCACCGTAGCGATCGACGATCTGTTGTTGCATCCAGGACGTGAAGTAGGGCGCTTTGCTGAGGTCTGTGGTCGGGGGCCGTACCTGGTCTCGTGTCGGCACCGGCTGTGTCAACGCTTCGTCGTATTCTGTACGGTCGATCAGGTTCTGGTCGAGCATGCTCTCGAGCACGAGGTTGCGTCGCGCGAGCGAATCATTGGGGTTCTCAATCGGGTCCCAGGCCGAGGGCGACGCGACGATGCCGGCAAGCGTTGCCGCTTCGGCCGGCGTCAATTCGAGCGCACAGTTCGGCACACAATCCGGATGGTTCCATTCGAAGTAGACGCGCGCCGCCGATTCGATCCCATATGCGCCAGCGCCGAAGTAGACGGTGTTGAGGTACTGCGTCAGGATCTTGTCCTTCGACCAGCGCCGTTCCAGCTGATATGCGAGCGCCGCTTCTTTCAGCTTCTGGAAGACCGATCGGTTGTCCTGCGCCAACAGCGCGTTCTTTACGAACTGTTGGGTGATCGTCGAGCCGCCCTGCTTGAACGACCCGCCCTTGACATCAGCCCAGAGCGCGCGAGCGATGCCTTGGTAATCGACGCCTTTGTGCTCGTTGAAGCGCTTGTCCTCGACTGCTATGACCGCGCGCTTGACGTTCGACGAGATCTGATCGCTTTTCACCAGCACGCGGTTTTGGAAGCCGGTCAGGACGGCTAGTCGGCGTCCCTGGTCATCAAGCAGGATCGAGTTCTTCGTAGCCTTGTACTGTTGGCGCTGCTCGAGCTGCGGCAGGTCCCGGGCGACCGCCATCATCATTCCGAACACGGTGGAAACCACCGCTAGCACCATCAGGCCGACGAAGATCACGGCCAAGCGTAGTTTCTTGATTGGCGGTCGGTTGCGCTCCTTGCGGGGGCGGCCCGATCGCAGGGCCCGTTTCTTGGACGCGCCCATCTCGACCACGTTGTGGCCTGCGCGACGCGTGGGCGTCGAACGGCGCCCAGAGCTGCCGTTATCTCTTCTTCTGCGCTGGTCGTCAGACATGTAGCTGGCGGCTACGGCGGCTTGCGGGCCCAGGAAGCGAGATACGAAATCCCAGAGATCCCGGTTTTTCCGACTAAGGAAAAACCGAAACGTGTTCCAATCGGCCCCAGCGAAGGCGAGAGTCTAGCATTGACTCGGATGATTACGCCCGGATCTGATCCAGCCACAATGGCCGCCTCATTGGAGCGCAGCAGCGTCGATTCGCTGCCCGAGGGCGGACTCGAGCAGCTCCTGAGCACGGCGGCGAAGCAGGGTCGACCGCTGCGGGCGAAGCTCGGCATCGACCCGACGGCGCCCGACATCCACCTGGGCCACGTGGTCATCTTGCAGAAACTACGAGAGTTTCAGGACGCCGGCCATATGGTGGTGCTGATCATCGGTGACCTCACCGCGCGGATCGGCGATCCCTCGGGGCAATCGAAGCTCCGGCCGCTGCTCGAACCCGAGGAGATCGAACGCAACGGCCAGACCTTCCGGGATCAGGCCTTTCGCGTGCTTGATCCCGAACGAGTCGAGGTCCGGCACAACAGCGAGTGGCTCGACATGGACATGGCGGCGCTACTCGCGTTGTTGCGCGTGGTGACCGTGGCGCGGGTGCTGGAGCGCGATGATTTCCAGAACCGCATAGTCGAGGGCAAGCCGATCTCGATGCTCGAGCTGCTCTACCCAGTGATGCAGGGTTATGACTCAGTTGCGATCGAGTCGGACGTCGAGCTCGGTGGAACCGACCAGAAGTTCAACCTGCTGCTCGGCCGCGACATCCAAACCTCCTATGGCCAGGAGCCGCAGGCGATCCTGACGATGCCGATCCTGCCGGGAACCGACGGCGTACAGCGGATGAGCAAGTCCCTGGGCAACTACATCGGCGTGACGGAGCCGCCCGAGGAGATGTTCGGCAAGCTGATGAGCATCCCCGACTCTGTGATGAGCACCTACTACGAGTTGTTGCTGGGGGAGGATCGTGATTCCGCCCTGGCACCGGCTGAGGCCAAGCGCGAGCTGGGGCGAAGGATCGTGGAGCGGTTCCATCCCGGCGAGGCTGCTGCTGCCGAGTCGCATTTCGACCTGCTGCACAAGGACGGCGGCCTGCCTGACGAGATCGAGGAGGTGACGATCTCCGCCGCGGGCACCGTGCACCTGCCAGCGTTGCTCGCCGAGCATTTCAACCTTTCGCGCAGTGACGCCCGCCGGCTGCTCGGTCAGGGCGGAGTGAAGCTCCAGGGCGAGCCGCTCACCGGCGATCAACTAGATGTGACCCCCGAGCGTCTCAACGGAGCGGTGCTTCAAGTCGGCAAGCGCAAGTTCCGCCGCATTCGACTCGAGGGCTGACCGGGCGAAGGCGCTCTGTCCCAGAGAAGCCCTATACTCGACCGTCCCGAGGGGCCGAAATTATTTGGCTCGGGGCGCTTGAAGTTTTGTTACGAAAGTGGCATACTTCGGGGTCGGCCCTGTTGGGACTGGAAGGAGCTTTGTAGGATACGACGGATAGGGAACTAGAACTCCGCAACGCGGACCACTGGTCGCCTCTCCGTTGAGAGGCTTTTTTTCGGCCCGGAACGGGATGCGTTTCCGAGAGGGGCGCGCGGTCTTTGAAAACTAAACAGCATGTGCGCCTCGAAGCCGGGTGGGTCGTCAGAAAACCCGCCATGTACGACTTCGAGTCGCGTCCAGATTTCGTAATTATTGAATGAACCGATCGCGCGATCGAGTACGCACACCCGTGTGCCCGTTCGCGAGATCACCCGTCACGTTCGGTGCCGATGTGTACCTGGCACCGATCTGAGCGTGACAACTCTTCTGGAACGGGTTTCGCTCTCACGCGCAACTCGTTCTTTTCACGGAGAGTTTGATCCTGGCTCAGGACGAACGCTGGCGGCGTGCTTAACACATGCAAGTGGAGCGACGAACCAGGGCTTGCCCTGGGGCAGAGCCGCGAACGGGTGAGTAACACGTGGGCAACCTACCCCGAAGACTGGGACAACCCGAGGAAACTCGGGCTAATACCAGATGTGGTCTCTCTTCATAAGTAGAGCGACTAAAGGAAGCTTCGGCCTCCGCTTTGGGAGGGGCCCGCGGCCCATTAGCTTGTTGGTGAGGTAACGGCTCACCAAGGCTTCGATGGGTAGCTGGTCTGAGAGGACGATCAGCCACACTGGGACTGAGACACGGCCCAGACTCCTACGGGAGGCAGCAGTGGGGAATCTTGCGCAATGGGCGACAGCCTGACGCAGCAACGCCGCGTGAGGGAAGAAGGCCTTCGGGTCGTAAACCTCTTTCAGGTGGGACGAAGCTTCGCAGGTGAATAGCCGTGCGAAGTGACGGTACCGCCACAAGCAGCCCCGGCTAACTACGTGCCAGCAGCCGCGGTAATACGTAGGGGGCTAGCGTTGTCCGGAATCATTGGGCGTAAAGCGCGCGTAGGCTGCCAGATAAGTCCGGTGTGAAAGTCAAAGGCTCAACCTTTGAATGCCGCTGGAAACTGTCTGGCTAGAGTCCGGAAGGGGCG
>SDBV01001451.1_pt1 | contig 35798 bp, 27 predicted proteins | sample 2277081 | NCBI WGS metagenome assembly SDBV01 (sample SAMN10402039, study PRJNA504765) | marine sediment metagenome | isolation source: marine sediment core GS10_PC15, 223 cmbsf | place: Arctic Ocean: Southern Knipovich Ridge | collected 2010 | reverse complement strand
AATAAAGATGAAGGCTCAAGTCACTAAGGATATTCGCGAAGGGGTCGTTAGCATTGACCACGGATGGTGGTTTCCTGAAAAACAGGGGCCGGATTTTGGTGTTTGGGAATCCAATGCCAATGTTTTGACATCAAATTTGCCGCCATACGATCCGGCCTTTGGCTCTTATCAACTCAGAGGGCTGTTGTGCACGATTGAGAAGATTCATAACAGATCAACTATCTGATCTTGTTGATTTTTTTAAAGACTCTTTAGGGGGTAAATTTATGGCAGGATTTAGATCCAAATTATTAATCATTCTATTTTTTTTGTTTGTGGGCATATTGGCCGGCGGTTGTGCAACGCCGGGTGTAAAAAGTCCGGATAAAGTCGGTGGAATCCAAACTATAAAGACAGGAAATGAAAGCCAATCAGATTTTTATGAAACGGTACTTGGAGTCGGTGATACGATAGATATTGCCGTCTACAGAAGTAAGACCTCTGAACTTATTATTGGTATCGGTGACAGTTTAGATATAACCGTATACAGAAGTCCGACATCGGAATTCGTTCTTGGTCGGAATGATTCTATTGACATTGCTGTTTACAGACACAGTGAATTCGACAGGTCAGTCTTGCTGGACAGTTCCGGAATAATAATGTTTCCTCTAATCGGTGATATACAAGCCACTGGAAAAAAAACAACTGAATTAAGGGATGAGCTGAAGCGGAAACTATCTAAATACATTGTTGACCCCCAGGTAACCATCGATGTCATCGCAAGACAGGCCCTAATCGTAGAGGACCTCTCCAAATCATATGCAGTTTCTGCACAAAAAAATGGCAAAATAATGCTCCCAATTATAGGTGAGGTGCAGGCTGCTGGAAAAAATGTCATTGAATTTAGAAAGCAAATACAACAGAAACTTTCCAAATACTTGGTTGATCCTCAGGTGACCATCGACGTCACGCCAATAGAGAGTCTAGAAATCGGAGACCTTGCAATATCGGCCAAAATAGGCCTCACAGGCAAGATAACACTTCCTTTAATAGGCGATGTACAGGTTGCTGGTAAGGGGGTGTTTGCATTGAGAGACGAGATAGAGCAGAGACTATCTAAATATTTTGTTAACCCTCAGGTGACCATCAACGTCACAGCAGTCGAGAGTCAAAAAGTTCACATTCTCGGAGAGGTAATATCCCCCGGGACTCTTATTTTGGACCAAAAAATGTTGGTCTGGGAAGGAATATCCAGAACAGGAGGGTTCACCACCGATGCCAACCAAAATAAGGTCCTCCTTCTAAGAAGCGAAAATGGAGTAAGAAAAGTAGTAGCGTTAGACTTAAATATCAAGAAAATGTTTAAAAACAACAAGTTAAAGCAAAACGTCTACTTGAAAAATGAAGATATTATCTATGTACTTCCCAGTATCATAGCTAATATAGAAAGGTTCATGGTACGATTCTCTAATATTATTAGGCCCTTTGTAACGCTTGAAGCAGGCATAGTTCTTTACCCACAAGTAGCTGATGTCCTAAGAGGGAAAGAACAAGAAATACCAATTGCTATTACACCATAAGATTGAGGGATTGAGATTTGGATATTTCATACTTGGCCTTCCGGATGAAAGCCAAGAAATTGCAATCGCCTTCGGCGAATATATATTTTGAGCGACAAAGATGTGCAGTATACTGCCACCCGGGCCTTAGGAAGCATCGGGGATAACAGTGCTGTTCCGGCATTAACAAGGCTGCTATATGATCCGGATAAATTTGTGAGGTATAATGCAGCTCAGACATTAAAAAAAATCGGAGAAAGTAAATAGCATATGGAACTTAAAGCAATTTGGAACACTATATTACGCAGAAAATGGATTGTTGTTCAGTCTGTTCTGGTGGTTTTTCTATCAGCTATAATAGGATCTTTTCTGCTTACCCCTGCTTATAAAGCAACCGCAAGGATTCTCATCAAAAAATCGGATTCTGAATCATATTTGTTGTCTAACGTCGGCCTTGACAGCAGAGCGTCCCCAAGAGACATTATGAAAATTGAGGACCACGTAGAGTTGGTTATAGCAAGGCCACTTTTGGAGAAGGTGATTACAAAGCTGCAATTAACAGATCGAGAAGGAAATTTAATAGAGCCTGACAGCTTTAGAGAGTATACTATAATTATACATGAGATTTTTCCGAAGCCTACTGTTGAAGTAGATCTAGTTGAAAGAGATGAGATGGAAACGGAAAAAGCTGAACAGATACAAATTATAGCGAGAGCGACTGATCCAGATGAAGCAGCAATGATTGCCAATACAGTTGTAGAGGAGTATATTGCTGAAAACCTTAGAATGAGAAAAGAGGATTTTAGAGATGCACGGCGCTATATTAAACAGCAGATTGTTTCGGTTAAGGCTGAGTATATAGGTGTATTGGAAAAAATTAAAAAGTTTCAAAAACGTGAAAAAACAGTTGATCTTGAAACAGAAACAAGGGAATCTATAGCACGGTTGTTCGAGTTGATGGAAGAAAAAGAGGATAATATTATTAGAGTTTCAGAAGTTCTGGCAAGTATTAAAAAATTAGTAGACCAGTTGAACAAACAAAGTGAAACAGCAGTCTTTAGCAGTTCAATTAATGAGAACAGGGCTATTGAAGAGCTCAAAAACACCATAATTGAATTTGAGTTAGAGCTTGAGGGACAATTGATCGAAAAGAAACAGGACCATCCAGATATATTAATTGTCAAACAGAAATTAAAGAAAGCTAAAGAAGAATTAAAACATGAAATAGATCTTATTAAGGTTTTTTCCACTGAAAAGCGAAGCCTGGAAAGAGAGCTTGCCGAATTAAAAGCACGCCGCAAAAGTCAGGAGAAGGAAATTGATAGATTTATGAATGAGTTCTATGCCATTCCGGAAAAGGCTTTTGGTGATGACCAGCTACAATTGGAGTATAAGGTCAAACAGGAGATGTATCAATCTTTACTTAATTATCTTTATCAGATACGTGTGGCAGAAGCCGCTCTTTCTTCGGATGTGAAACTGGTAGAGGCTGCATATGCTCCCCATGTCGATAATTCTTATAGCCCTAACATGGGTATGAACAGCATTTTGGGTATTGCCTTAGGGTTGATCTTCGGGTTTGGGCTTTGTTTTTTGGTGGAGTCTTTAGATGACAGTGTGAAAGGAGTCGAAGATATTAAAGCGCACGGATTGTTGCTTTTAGGGGCTATTCCAAGAGTTAAAAGGAAGAAAAATGCTCTGGTTTTTGAAGGAGATTCAAAGGATCAAATTTATGAATTTTATCGAATGATAAAAAACACGCTTAAATATTCCGACTTAGAAATGCCGGTTAAAAGCTTGTTAATCACTTCCGCTGTGAATCGTGAAGGAAGGAGTTCTGCCGTTCTAAACCTTGGAGCAACGATAGCGCATGAAGGGAAGAGAGTGCTGATTGTTGATACGGACTTACGCAACCCCATGCTTGATCAATTAATCGGCGTTTCATGTCCGGATGGAATTACATATATTTTTGAAGAGAATAGAGCGCCTGAGGAGGTTATAAAAAACATTGAAAAAATAGATGGGTTGAGCCTGCTGGCTGCCGGCCCTCCTCTTTCCGACCCGTGTAGAGTGGTAGAATCTGATAAAATGCGACAGTTAATTACTGACCTTACCAAACAATATGACATTGTTATATTAGATTCTTCCCCCCTTCTTTTATCAAATGACGCCGTTTCACTGGCAAAATATGTTGATACATCAATTCTTGTTTTAGAGAGCGGCAAGATATCCCATCCCACTTTTTCTCGACTAATTGATCATTTAAAGAACGTAAATATTGAGTTGGCAGGTGTGATTTTAAACAAAATTGTAAAAGAACGGAGGGGGGAATTGCTATAACTTTTCCCATTTCTTACCTATTAAGAGACCTTTAAGTGGATAACCTTTCTTTTTTCATGAAAATCAACAACTTCAACATCTCTTCTACTAAAACACTGACTATACTTCTTATTATTCTTCTTTCGGAAATATTCCTGGGATTGGGAAGTGTTGTATTGCCGTCATATATCCCTTTAATTGGCATGTTGCTCGGTATCATTTTTTTGGTCTTGTGTATCAGGATACGGATAGGTCTGTATATACTTGCTATTGCCGTACCTTTAATTATTGGTCAATTTGTTTTTTTTGCTGAGAATGCTCCAGTAACGATGATAAGAACCAATTCTTCATTTCATTTTTCTCTGATTTTTTTAATTTTATTTGTCCTGGCATGGATTGTACGAACTGGCTCAGGATTAGAAGACAATGCAAAATCTACCATGCCGATTAATAAACCTATCTCTAACCCAATCTTGATTGTTCTGATATTGATCATATCTTGGAATGCTCTGAGTTTGCTCTGGACACCAAATTTTATTATTGGATTCATTCATCTTGTCAAACTTTCAGCAAATCTTTGCATCTTTTATTTGTTTTACTATTTTATTGACAGTTCTGATGTCATTAATAGAGTCGGATGGACATATCTTTTAGTAGGAATTTTTTTAGCAATTCTTAGCTTTTATTCGGTTAATGGGATTGATTTTCCTGCGAAGTTTACTAAAGAGTTCAAGGAAAATAAAGTTTCAGCCGAGATGTTTCATTACGAAAAGAAAATTTCTGAAAAAATTTACTTTGTTTCTCAATGGAAAGTTCACCGTCACCGTGGAACGGCTTTTAATCACCCTGCTGACTTAGGACTTCTCATGAATTTTTTTATAGCTATAGGAGCTGGTTTGTTATTATCAACAAAAAAACAGGAGCGTAAAAAGAGAGTTATACTTATTGTGATCCTTATTTTGCTGTCAAGTTCTGCTTTTACTACACTTGCCAGAGCAGCCTCTGTAAGTTTATTTATCCTAATATTATTTTTATTATTATTCGCTTATAAGGTTAGAAAAAAAATTATTAGAAATTCATTGTTGATTTTAATCGTATTTGCCATACTTTTTGTGATAGTTCAAAATGAACAGTTTATGGATGTTGCTTTACAGCGTATGAGTGCTACTGGTCAAGAGAGTTCTTGGACGGAGAGGATAAGGTATTGGACGGTGGGATATAATAATTTCGCTCATACGCCAGTCACAGGGCTTGGGATTGGTGCGTCCTATTACTATCTGAGGCCGTATCCCCATATGCACAATATTTATTTATCTGTTTTGTTCGATATGGGTTTAGTTGGAGTACTCCTCTTTTGCAGTTTAATACTGATGATAGTTAAGGAGGCTTTGCCGGCAATAATATATCAGAAGAATAATTATTATCATTATATGACGGTGGCATCATTTGGGGCTGTATTAGCTCTTGCAGCTCAAGGATTACTTGATTTTCATTACAATTACAGCGTCTTATGGTTGATTTTAGGGTTTAGTATGTCGATTTCTAGACAGGCTAACCTTTTTTTTGCGCTTAAGCAAAAGCAGCAAACAAGCAGATCGAAAGACTTGTGATAATACAATAATTTCTGACGGATGAAGATTAAAATATTTGTTTACGAGTTGATTAGGTTGCTTTACTGGTATCCAGTAAGGTTTTTTCTTCTTCAAATTCCAATTGCATTTGCACATAAAATTGCAAGTTTGATTTTGCCGCTTTATTATTTTACTGCCAAATGGAAACGTGAAGTGATTATAAAAGGACTTGCAACCATATATGGAGGAACGCTTTCCTCTAAAGAGATTAACAACATTGTTTATAAGGGATTAAATAATTCTTTGAAATCCTCTATAGAGCAACTTTTGTATCCAAAACTCAACAAAGTGTATTGTGAAAAAAAAATAGAATACATTGGCCTTGAAAATTTAGATAACGCCTTTGAGGCAGGCAGAGGTGTTATACTTTTACATGGTCATTTTGGAAACCCTCATTTAATAATGCCTGCTATTGGATATAAAGGTTACAAACTAAGCCAGATTGCAAGCCGTAACCCTCCTGAAAAAGTTGACTGTCTAATGAAAGGTCTTGTTAATTTAATCAGACACAATATCTTTGAATTAGCTACAGCTTCCAAAGAAGAATTGCCAGCAACATTTATATACATTGATCAGTTCTTAAGGGCTCCTTTTGAGGCTCTAAAACGCAACGAAGTTATTGCAATAAGTATGGATGGTAGAGAAGGAGTAAAATTTGTTGAGATTAAATTTTTAAAACACAGAGCCCTATTTTATACAGGAGCCATGAGATTGATTATGAAGACAAAACCGGTAGTCTTGCCCACATTTCATATTAGAAACAGGGATAATACGCATAAAATAATTATTGAGAAGCCAATGGAAATTGAAGGGTCTGTCAAGAATGAAAAGGACATCATTTATAATATTAAAAATTTTTTAGAGATTCTTCAAGAGTATGTTTATGAATATCCATGGCTCTATACCGAAGCATTTTGCATTAAGGATGCTTTTTTGCTTAAATTTGGAAAAAAAATATAGGCACAGTTTCTATTTGCAATCTGAATCTTAAATTTATTTTTTTATATCTTTTCATGGCACAAGGCGAAAAGGATAAGCATTTATGATCTCGCTTAATAAAAACAAAATAAACTTATTAAGATTTATTTTGAATTATCAATTTAAACTTACTAAGTTAAGTCATTCCCCTTTTTTATTCTGGGTTGAACCTACAAATATTTGTAATTTAAAATGTTCTACCTGTCCTCAGGTGTTAGGGCACAGTTGGGAAAAAGGTTTTATGGAATTTGGACTTTATAAAAATGTGATAGAAGAGATAAACAAACTTAAACCAGAAGTTGTTACTTTACACTTAGCTGGAGAACCATTAATACATCCAGAGTTGGATAAAATGATAATGCTTGCAAAAGAAGCTGGAATAAGGACCCAGTTTGCCACGAATGGAATAATGTTAAGCGGAGAAAAAGCAGATAAAATTCTGCATGCAGAAATTGATGCAATAAACGTAGCTTTTTGCGAAAGTAAAGAGGTTTTTGGTAAGCTCAGGGGGGGAGCTGATTGGGAACTTGTATATCATAACATTGTGAATTTTCTGGATGTTAAAAAAAAAACCGGCAAGAAAAATCCTTTTTTCCAGATTGATAATATTGATGTAGATAGTAAATCATCGTTTGATCGCCTTAGAAAACTTTTTTCCTGTGTGCCAGTTGACAGCATCACAAATTTTCAAGTACATAGCTGGAGCGGTGATTTTGCAGCGCAAATGAAAGATAATCCATTTTTCACAAAAATGATGACAAATAGTTATTATCCATGCTCGCATCTTTGGACAAGCATGGTTATCCGCTGGAACGGTGACGTTGTTCAGTGTTGTCGTGACTTAGAAGGTGATTATATTCTCGGCAATATTAAGTATGAACCTCTCAGAGATATTTGGAATAATTCTAAGGCGGTAGCTTTGAGAAAAATGCACAAGAATAAAGAATATGAAAAAATAAAAATTTGTAAAAACTGTACAAAACTTTGGGAAGATGAAAAACCATATCATCTTATTTCGAAACATATAAGAATTTCTGTTCGCCGAAAAGTCTCTCAAATAAAAAAGATTTTTTAAGAGTAATATCTCTGACATGACTTTGATCATGTTAAAATGTAACTGGTTTGGCTTACAATTGCTGAAAAGATGGCAACATGAGAAAAAAAATATGAAATCCAAAACGAGTCTATATGTCAAGAACTCTGTGATTATTTTGATTGGAAGAGTATCAGAGTTTTTATTTGGCATAATTTCGATCATTTTGATTGCACGCTATCTTGGTCCTGAAAAATTTGGAGTATTTGCTTTTGTCCGAGGAATTGGAATAATCAGTACACCAATAATTGGATACGGGGGCTATTTGGTACTTATGAGAGAATTTTCTGTTAATAAAGAAAAAGCACCTGTTTTTCTTTCCTCATCTTTTATTTTGCAAACCCTGTTAAGCTTTCTTGTGTTATTAACTGCTACAATATTTTTTATTATTTTTAGAGAAACACAACCGGAGATCATCATTTCTATCTATCTGGTTATAATAGCGCAGAGTGTATTAACATATTATAGAGCTGTTTCTTTAGTATTTTTTGCCTATGAAAGAGTTGTTTATGATTCCATTACATCAATTCTTATCAGAATACTATATTTGCTGTTTATTGTCACGGTTATCTTCTTGGACTTGAAGATGATCGGTTTTTTTAGTGCCCTTATTGTTGCAAATTTCATTGGCTTTCTGATAGCATGGTTCTTTTTGGCACGTAACTTTTTTAGACTAAAAGTTATAATAAACATCCAGAATGTTTATTTCCTTTTTAAGGAGTCCTGGACCCTCATGATATCAAATATTATTGTTCAGGGTTACATGAATATTAACCTGTTCTTGCTTAAGGCTTTTTCCAGTCTGACACAGATTTCCTTTTATCAAATCCCTCAACGACTCGTTGAACCCTTGAAAATGATACCAAGATCAATTGTTACGTCTGTTATGCCGAGATTTTCTGTGCTTGGAAGTAGTGTAGAAACTAGGAGAGAGTTGATTTCGGCTTATAATACAATGCTTAAATATATAATGGTCTGTTTTTTTCCGTTTTGTGTGTTGGCTATAATCTTCGCTGCTCCGGTAATTTCACTATTATTTGGTGAAGCGTTTTCAGGAGCTGTCACTCCATTGCAGATAAGTATTTGGACTATAATAGCATTTTTTATTATTACACTAAGTGAGCATGTATTAACTGTTCTGAAGAAACAGAGGGTTCTTGTGGTCAGTAATGGCTGTTGTCTTCTTATCAATTTATTCCTGGGCATTTACTTTATTCCTAATTATGGTGCGGTTGGAGCAAGTATGGCAATGGCGTGCGGACTTTATAGTCTTTTTTTTCTGAATTGTTATTTTATATCCAAATATCTTGGGAAGATTAAATTGCTTTCAAGAGCTGTCCGACCAATTATCTGTAGTGTAATTATGTGGGTTTTTATAAACAGCTTTGATGACAATATACATATCACATTGTTAATCCCCTCTGCTATGGCTATATATGTTGTTGCATTGATCTCTTTTAAAACATTTACTCTCCAGGAGTTAGAGTTATTTAAAAACTATTTCCAGAAGATAATGTCCAGGTTTGGTTTGTCCAAAAAAGGCTATATATAAGTGATTGCACGTAAAAACATTATAAAAGATTTATGCAGACTCTTATTCTGGTATCCTCTCAGATGGCTTGTCCTGCCTCTGCCCTTTATTGTCGTTTACTGGATTGGCGGTGTAATGGGAGATGTTGACTATTTTATCTCCGGCCGAAAAAGAGTGTGGAAGATGCGTACAAATGTATCGAATACCTTCGGGATTAACGGGAAGAAAGCAAAAAATATTGTCAGGAAAAACCTCCGGAATCATTTGTGCAATGTGCTGGAACTGATGAAATATCCTAACTTGAATCGTCAACGTATTGCATCCCTTGTGCATTATGATGGTATTAACCATTTGAACACTGCACTTGAAAAGGGAAAAGGAGTTATTTTATTAACAGCCCATTTTGGCGCAAAACAGTTATTGCAGGTGGCACTGGGTCTTCAGGGATATGAATTAAATCAAATTAATTTTCATATGAACGAAGAAGAGCTTTCATATATCCAGAAACAAATATCGCAGCGACAAAGGATAAGTATTGAAAAACTGCTCCCCCTTAATTTTATACTGGCAAAAGGTTTTATGCGGCCTGTTTTCAATTGCCTCAAAAAAAATGAAGTTCTGATCATTGCAGGCGATGGTATCGGTCTGAAAAGGCATATGGATACGTCATATTCTCCTTTTGACTTTTTAGGGAAAAAGATGCTTTTCCCGACAAATGCGGTTGTTTTGGCTGAACGAACAGGGGCTATTATTGTTCCTGTTTTTGTAATAAGAGAAAAAACTAAACACAGAATAGTTTTCGAGCCGCCGGTGAACTGTGACTGTGGTTCTGGGGAACACGTTGAAACAGTAAAAAAGTATGTCATTTTGCTTGAAAAATATGTCCGTAGATATCCCTACCTCTGGGAGTTCTGGGAAGAATTTGACGAGGAAAATCTACTCATAAGTTCGTCGAAAAACAATTGGGCAATATCTGAAGCACAAAATGGAAGATTAGAACGAAAGATAATAAGGCAGACAGTATACCCGGGATAAAAATTATTTTATCCCTGTTTTGCGTAATAATTATTCTATCTATTTTCATTCAAGATTATAGCGATTATATATCATCCTGTATTTTCAATAAACAACAAAAGATATTTTATTAATTTCGGATAGAAAATTTACTTGTACTGAGGTAGGAAAAATGAAAATAAATAATAAAAACTTAATCTTGATTCCACTTATACTTATTTTATTTTTTATTCAGAGTTGTAAAAGTAGTATCTCCAGGGCTGAGATGAATGATTGGCCTCCCGATCAGTTAGTGATTGAGCTTCATAGCCTTATCCGTGAAAAAAAATTTGAAGGGTATGATGTATCAAAAGCAATTGATCTTGAAAGACGTGCAAAGGTAGCTGTTAGATCTGGCGACAGAGAAGAAGGGTTAAGGTTGCTTAAGCAAGCATTAAAAGCTGTACGTGAGCTTGGACCAATGAATAAAGAAAATACGGTTGCAAACAATGATACACGTGTTTCTGACCAGCGCGAAGTTTCACGGAAGATAAAAGCAATTGAATTGGCAATATCGGGTAAGGAAGTTATTTATACTATTGCTGTCCCCAGGTTAGAGTTTAAAAGAGGCAGTCAGATACAGAATTTCGATACGGCTTTTGAAAGTAACGTATTGAGAGTTGTAGATGGGAAGCTTCCGTTGCATCTTGACGATAGACCGGTATTCTTGGAAGTGCCATCAAAAAAAAGGGTAGAAACATCCTTAATTAATAATGAGAATTCTCCTTTTGGCTTTCTCATTGATGTGCCTAGATATTCTAAAGAACTGACAGATCTAAATATTAAATGGGTAAGGCTGAGTGGACTAGATGGTCTGATCTGGGCTATTGCGGAGCCTGAAAAAGGTAAATTCGAATTTAAAAAACTTGATAGAGAGATTCAAGATTTTTATGAGAAAGGAGTTAACTTGTTAATGACTGTCAGTAGTTTTAATTTATGGGATCAATATGGGCCTGGAACTGTTATTGATAAAAAGAATCCTGAAAAGAATAAAAAGTTAGTTGTGTTGAGGCTTCCTAAGGATTTGGAAGCATACAGCAGATTTTTACAGCGGGCGGTGGAAAGATATGATGGTGATGGCATTGATGATGCACCGGGATCACCCGTTGTAAGATACTGGCAGATTCATAATGAATTGGATTTTTTTTGGAAAGATACCCCTGAAAACTTTGCTGAGCTTTTAAAGGTATCTTACCTGGCGATAAAAAAAGCAAATCCGCAAGCTCAAGTTGTGATAGGGGGCATAGGAGGTATAAACTCGAAAAAAGGATATAATCTATATGCTTCAATTATTAGGCATTTACACAAGATTAAAGATAGGAAAGATGACCGTTTTTTTGATGTGTTTGACTTGCACTGGGTGTCAACCGCCCAGGGTTATATACAATTTCTAAACAAGAGACAAGGGGTTAATCTCGGTGATTTTCTTGATAGACTTCGTACTCTTCTGGATAGATATGGTTACACCAATGTTCCTATATTTATGACTGAGATGTCAACATACAGTGGTTGCCCCAAGAGGCGTGGTAAACGCATTGACTGCCAGACAGAAGAAGAGCAGGCAATCGGACTGCTTAAATTCTTTATCTATCCGTTCAGCAAGGGTGTAAGTAAGATTTTCTGGGTTTCGGTGCATGAATTCCATCACTTTGCTGGTAAGGTGAATGGTGTCTTTGATAACGTTGGCTTGATTCATAATCCTAAGAACGACGGTATGTCTGGCAAAAAACTGGCGTTTTATACATATCGGCTTTTAATTGAGAAAACAAAAGGAGTAGATTGGAGCACTTTGGAAAGAATTGATGTTGGAGAAAAAGATGTGCATCTGTTTAAAGTTATGAGAAATGGTAGCCCACTTTATATTGTATGGTGGGATAATTTTTAAGATGGTGCAGTAACTATAAAAAACCTACAGACGATCAAAACCTGGGATGCTTTATATCATTAGAAAAATGGACGTGTCATGAAAAAACTATTAATATTCCATTACTTAAGAATGTACCTACGGATATTAGGTTCTTGCTTAAACACTTTTGGATTTGGAATTTGGTTCTTTTATTACCTATTTAAAATACCATCAAAACTTTTATACGTTCATAGTTCTCTATTTTTAGATAATATATTTTTCCCAGGATATCGACATATAAAAATTAAAAAACCTGTCTTTATTATCGGCCATCCCAGAAGCGGTACAACTTTTCTTCATACACTTTTAACACCCACTGAAGAATTTCTGGTATTTAAAGACTGGGAATTGAATCACCCTTCATTGACTATAAGAAAATTTCTTAAACATTCCAGGATGGTACGAATTTTTATCTCTTTAATATCCGATTTGCGTTTTTCCCCCTATCGAATAATAAGGCAATTTAAAAAAAAGAAAGAAGATAATGGAATAGGAAGGACGCTTTATTACAAGGAGAATATTGAATTAATTGCGCAGGAAGAAGAACTTTTATTCCTTCATATACTGGACACCCAGTTTCTCACTTTAGAAACACCCCTTGGGTTTTCAAAAAAAGGTTATCCTGAACTTTGTTTCCATGATGATCAATCCCATCAGGAAAGGTCGGTCTTGTTTTTTAAAAACTGTCTAAAACGGCAGATTTATTCTACAGGGAAAAAACAAATTATTGCAAAAATAAATTTTTCCCTATTCAGAATAAAAACTCTGCTTAAGGTATTTCCGGATGCTAAAATCATCTATTTAGTTCGTTCGCCTCTTGAAACGATGCCCTCTCATTTTTCTCTGCATCTCAGGCTTCTTGACAAACAATTCGGGTTAAAAAATATTCCGGATGATAAACTTCAACAATATTATGAACATAGATATAATTACAATATTCTATTTTACAAATATTTTGATGACTTAATGGAAAACAATGGAATACCTAAAAACAAAATTTTAGAAATTAATTATGATTCTTTAAAAAATGATTTAAAGAACACAGTTAATAGGATGAAATCCTTTGCAGATTTGCCGTTCAGCCCTGAACTGGAACGTATAGTTACCAAACGAGCGGGTGAACAATCTGCATACAAGCGTAAACATACGAACTTGTCGCTTGAAGAATTAAATTTATCGGACGAAAAAATTAGATCTGATTTTGATTTTGTTTTTAAGCGATACGGATTTGCATAGAATGCTGAGTGTTACAATGCAAAAAAACAGTTCAAAGCAGCCGAGTTTTCTTAGATAGCAAATAAAGTCAAAAGTGGCATGATTAGCAGGCCGTCAGAAGAAAGTTTGCAGAGACATGATTGACAAAAAACGTATACTTTTGATAGCGGCATATCAGGGACGAGATGAACCTAAGGGAGCTATTTTCCCTTTAGGGCTTTGTTATATTGCGACCTCATTGGCTGAAAAACAACATAATGTTAGCGTCTTTGACCCAAATCTTTGCGATAGTCCCTACGAAGAGATCAAGAAAAAAGTTCAAGAGTTTGCTCCTGAAGTAATAGGTTTATCTATAAGAAATATCGATACCCTTAATAAGAGTGATATCTTTTACTATTTCAAGACGGTAAGCCCCACTATCAAGATTATAAAAGAAGTAGCTCCTGAATCAAAGATAATAGTTGGCGGGTCTGGCTTTTCCCTATTTGCCAAAAATATCATGGATAGGATTCCGGAAATTGATTATGGCGTTTATCTCGAGGGAGAAGAGTCTGTGCAGGAACTGGTCGAAAAACTTGAAAGCCCTGACAAAGTATTGGGTATTTTCTATCGTCTCAACGGGCAGGTAAATTTCAGCGGACCGAGGGCCCTGCCGGACTTCGACAGTCTTCCGATTCCGAGAAGAGACTTTCTTGATATTACACGATACTCCTATCCCCTTGGTAATGTGGGTATCCAGACGAAAAGGGGGTGTCCCCAGCGATGTGCCTACTGCAATTATCCCTTCCTGAATGGAAAAAAAGTAAGGGCTCGTTCTCCTGCTAATGTCGTCGATGAAATCGAATACCTTGTTGAAAAATTTGGAGTTCGCCAGTTTATGTTTGCAGACGCAATTTTCAATGTTCCCGAAAAACATGCGCGAGAGATATGTGAAGAAATATTAAACAGAGGATTGGACGTTGAATGGGCGGCATGGTGCGAACTAAAGGTATTTTCAGAGGAATTTCTCCTACTTGCAAAGAAGGCCGGCTGCAGGAGAATACCTTTTTCTCCGGATGGGGCTTCAAATCCGGCCCTTCATACACTAAGAAAAGGAATCGCCACAAAGGACATCCATAAGGTGTTTCGTATTATTAGAAAGCACAAAGAAATTGCTACGGCATTCGGCTTTTTTGGTACTCCGCCAAATCAAACCTTTTTGGGAGTTCTGAATACCATTTATCTGTATCTCAAAATTAATCTTCTCCTTTTCTCGAGACAAAGAAGTGGGGCCAGTATCAGTTGGATTCGAATAGAACCTGATACCGAGATCCAAAGAATAGCTATAGAAGAAAGAATCATTGATAAAGAGACCGAGCTTCTGCCTTATAAAGAGGAAGAACTGGAGAAACTTTATTATACTTCTCCATCTATGTGGCTCGGTGACCGCCTGATCGAATTGGTTCTCTGGCTGGTGGAAAGATTGTTAAAGTCGATCTACCGGTTTGCAAAACAATTTTTAAGAGTATTTCGCGTGAAGCATTAACAGAGTTCTCTATAAATTTAATGTTTTTCTTATTTTTGAATGATTTTTGCACACTTGATTCGAAATGCAATAGAATGTCGACTGAATGGAAGGTTTAATTATGAAGTTAACCTTAATATCTCCTACTTCGGATATTATATGTTTCGGTATCAGGAACTTAGCCGCAATTCTTGAACCGCAGGGAGTTGAGACACAGTTAATCTTTCTGCCTGATCCGGAATCTGAAGAAAATGAAAAGACCGATGAAAAATATCGATACAGTGATGGTACTCTTGATAATGTTGCGCAGCTTTGTCAGGGATCTGACCTTGTGGGAATATCTCTTTATTCTAGTAACGTTCAAAATGCGATTCAGATAACTGGTCGTTTAAAAAATGACTTCAACGTCCCAATTATCTGGGGCGGCAAGCACCCCACAGCTATGCCGGAAATGGCCCTTGAGCATGCGGATATTGTGGCCATTGGCGAAAGCGAGATACCAATGGTAGAACTTTTGCGTAAGATGCAGTCCGGATATGATTATCATGGAGTAAAGGGATTCTGGTTTAAGCAGAACGGGTGCATCATCAAAAATCCTGTGGGTGCACTGGTAAAAAACCTTGATGACATTCCGATACTGGAATTTGTCTCTGATTCGCAGTATGTCTGGGACAAGAAAGAAAACACGCTGCTCCCCATGGATAAATCTGTTCTTGAAAGGTTTAGAAAAAATAATCCATTTATCGATGGCAAGGTGTATCATGTCATGACAAGCAGGGGGTGTCCCTTTTCATGTAGTTATTGCTATACATACAAGAATCTGTACCGTGGACAGAAATATGTACGCAGGCGCTCAGTTGAAGATGTTATCGAGGAACTGAGCATGGTTAAGGATCGGTATAACAATATTAATCTGATCTCTATTGTCGATGATGAGTTTTTCAGTGCTGATATTGAGTATATCCAGAGCTTCTGTGAGCTCTACAAGCAAAGGGTTAATCTTCCCTTTCACTGTTTGTGTCATCCTGCCATGATTACTGGAGAAAAACTTGAGTACCTGGTGAATGCGGGTCTGTCAGTCACTCAGATGGGCATTCAGACAGGCAGTGAGCGAACCAAGAAATTGTATAGCCGACATGTGTCAAATGAAAAAACACTTCAGGCAATAAGGCTTATTAATAAGTATAAGCATTCCATACTGGCATCATATGATTTTATTATTGACAACCCTTATGAGCAGCAGCAGGATTTAGTCGATACCATTAAGTTTATAGTTCAATTCCCCGAACCATACACTTTGAATCTCTTCTCATTAAGCTTTTTCCCGGGCACAAAGCTTTTTGATAAAGCGGTCGAGGATAAGCTTATCGATCCTTTGAGAATGGAAGTCTATTCCAAAAGATGGGAGCAATATGAGAGGCGGTACCTTAATCTGATTTTACAGTTGCTTAAATATCATATCCCACGGCCACTAATTAAATTTTTGATCTCCAAGCCCATGGTTTTTTTATTTGATCGTCCTGCCTTTACATTTATGTTCTCATATATGGTGTACTTGTGGAAAATGGCTAAACGCCTGGTAGGGATGAAAAGTGCCACTGGTGGTTTTGATCTTAGATTAGATCTTAAAAAAAAAAGATTATAACCAAAAAAAGGGTTCATTCTCTTGAGCGACTTTAAGTTGCTGCCTGCATGAGGTCGAAGATGTCATCCTTTCTCGATCTACGGATCTGAAGGCCGAAGCTATCTTCAAGCATTATCGTGAGCATTTCAATAACAGGTTTTGATTCCCACCTTTTTTTACGACCATTTTTGTCGCATTTATTCTAAACCTCAACCCGGCGAATCCAACGGAATTCCACTTCTTTTAAATACCTATGGAGGTGCGTGTCTCTCAGCTTGTGGAAAACACCAACACGTGCCCGTTCAAGCATCGAGCTAAAAGATTCAGCTGTGTTATTATATACATCGCCACGGGTAAATTCCTTAATGCTATGATTGACACTGGAATGTTCGGCAAATTTTTCACCAACTTTAATGTAGGATCGGATTTTGTCCGTCATCAAATGTGATTTTTTGTCTACCCATCGTTCAAAGACAGGCTCAAGCTCAGCACGTTTATCACTGCTGATTAGATCTGTTCGCACTTCACCACCACGTTCGGCAGCAACCAATATAGCCTGTTTATCAGTACCCTTACCCCGTTTATGAATGGTGCCTTCTTGATATCGTTTTTTGCCGCCCAAATATTTATCATCTATTTCAACGATACCACCAAACATCTGAAACTTTGAGCTATCGAGCGTCATCAAGGCACGGATCGAATGGCCCACTTTCCAGGCCGACTTTTGTGAAATGCCAATTAATCGGCCTAATACCACAGATGAGAATTCCTTGCTTGAATAAGAAATAAGGTACATTGCCAGTATCCACAACCATAGCAGCATCTTCGTGCTATGCATCGGGGTCTTGGCCGTAACGGAAAATTGACGCTTGCATTCTGCACATTCGCACAAACCCGGGCGGGAGGTTTTTCCATTTATCGGCCATGTCGTTTTACACTGACAATTTGGACAAACACGACCATCACGCCAGATGATGCCCTCGACAAATTTGCGGCAGGTCGCCTCATTATGAAACCTTTCTCGTATCTTTCCCAGATTCATGGTATCCTCCTTTGGGTAGTTTGGAGGAAAATATCATAGAGCGTTGTCAGATGAGGACAAAGTTGTAGCCTTTTTCTTGGTTATAATCCCGCAAAAAGGAGAAATTTGTATGGAAAAACATTTTAGTGTTTGTGCGATTGCTAATGCCGGAAGAAAACTGTTAATATTTCACTGTATAAGAATGTATTTTAAAATACTAAATTCCTGCCTTGAGACTTTCGGCATCGGGCCCCACTTCTTCTATCATCTATTCAAAATACCGGTAAAACTTTTATACGTTCATACTTCCCTAATTTTAGACAATATTTTTTTCTCGAAATATCGGCAAGTAAAAATTGAAAAACCTATCTTTATTATTGGCCATCCCAGAAGCGCTACGTCTTATTTTCATGAGATATTAACATCTACTGCAGAGTTTTTGGTATTCGATAATTGGGATTTAAACAATCCTTCACTGATGATAAAAAAAATGCTGGGGCGTCATAAGACATTGAGAATTTTTTTCAATTTTATGTCTGATTTCCGCTTTACACCTTATAGAATAAAATGGGAAATAAAAAACCATGAGGGGGGAATAAAGGGGAAAGTTCAGGAGCATAAACTGAGATCAGGATTCATCGCCCTGGAAGAAGAAGAGTTATTTCTTAACGTGCTGGATACACAATTTCTTGCGATGGGAACACCTTTAGGATTTTCAAAGAGGGGCTTTCCTGAAATCTGCTTTAATGATAACCAGCCCCACCAGGAAAGATCAGTACTGTTTTTGAAGAACTGCTTCAAGCGTCAGATCTACCACACAGGGAAAAAACAAATATTTGCAAAAATGAATTTTTCCCTTTTCAGAATTAAAACTCTGCTGAAGTATTTCCCGGATGCTAAGTTTATCTTTTTAATGCGATCTCCCCTGGAAACAATTCCATCCCATCTTTCTGCACAACGTACGGTTATTGATCGACTTTTTGGTTTAAATAACATTCCGCATACTAAACTTGAACAATTTTTTAAGAACAGATATCAATACAATATTTTGTTTTACAAGGAGCTTGTCAACCTCGTTAGCGGCAACGGAATTATTTCACGGAATCAATTTTTGGAGATTACATATAATTCAATCAGAAACAATTTGCTGGAAGTTATACAAGAAGTTAAGCGTTTTACGAAATTAAAGTTCAGTCCTGAACTTGAGAACGTATTAAGAAGCCAACACGAAAAGCAATCCTCATACAAGCGGAAGCATAAGAATCTGCCGCTTGAAGCATTTAATTTAACCAAAGAAAGGATTAAATTTGATTGCGACTTTTTCTTTAAGCGATACGGATATGAAGTACAGTCATGTACAAAAAACATTTCAAGTAAGAATTGAGCTAAACAGTGGCAATGAACAGTTTTTGTATGACGGCTACCTTGCTATTGATCCCCTAAACAGTTGTATCCTGCATGTTGGCAGTTGCCGTAGTGGTTAATCAATAGAAGCAATCAAAGCAAAACTAAGTATGAGGGATGTAAATATGAGAATACTGTTAATTCAATTATCCGATGAGAATGCAGCTGTGTATCCAATAGGTTTAGCTTACATAGCTACAGCTCTGAATGGTCATAATCTCAGAGTATTTGACCAAAACATATGTCAGGGTAATCCTTATAGTAAAACCGGACAACTCGTATATGATTTTCGTCCTGATGTGGTTGGTATCTCAATAAGAAATTTGCAGTTTTATTCTGAAAGAGAGAGGAAATGGAGATATTATTACGAGCAACTTGGCCCAACAATGAAAGCAATTAGAAACGCTCATAAAGAATCAATAATTGTAACTGGTGGAGCAGGTTTTTCAATGTTTCCCAATGAAATAATGAAAAATGAGCCTGAAATTGATTTCGGGGTGTATTTTGAAGGCGAGAACTCTTTTAGAGAACTTGTTGAAAATATGGACGTTCCACATAAAGTCGGCGGGATATTCGTGAGGAACGGAGAAAAGATCAGTTTTGGTGGTAACTATTCAAGGCCGGATTTTGCCTCATTTGAAGCACCGAAAAGAGACTTCGTTAATCCACAATTATATAAGGGGAAATATGTTATAGGAATACAGTCTAAACGAGGATGTGTATTAAAATGCATATATTGCAACTATCCCTCCATTAGTGGAAACTATTTGAGAATGCGTTCACCTTCAAAGGTTGTGGATGAAATAGAAAACTTGCAATCTCTTTACGGTATTCAAGAATTTGTGTTTGTTGATAATGTATTTAATATTCCATTATCTCATGCGGAGGCAACATGCAAAGAAATAATAAACCGAAAACTTCGTGTTCAATGGACTGCATGGTTCAGTGAAAAGTTTATGAATAAAGATTTTGTCGATTTAGTTGTTGAAGCAGGATGCCGAACGATTGAACTCTCACCCGATGGATATGGTAACAAGAGTTTGAAATGGCTTAATAAGAATATTCGGACTAAGCACATCATTAACACATATAGACTGTTAAAGAATAAGCCTGACATCGAAATAAAATATCATTTCATGGTAGGTATCCCTGAACAAGGTGTTTTTTCTCTAATAAGACTCGCTTTTTTCTGCACAAAACTGAAGATTTTCCTTGGTCAAAAACTAACACGAATTCATTTCAACAAACTGTTTATTTTCCCGAATACAGATGTGGAAAAATTAGCGATCAAAAATAAAATAATAACTAGGGATACAAATCTGATGTTCCCAACATATTATGAAGTTGGGATAATTATTTGGTTAAGAAAATTCAAAATTTTGCGCCTTGTCTCGAAATTAATTAGCCGGTTTAAATCTTTATCTTAAGTGCCGGAAGATAGTAAGTTCCACCGTGTATCGTTACGTGAGAATGTGTGCCTATTATGTGCATAGCAACGGATAAACTGAGCATCGACCAATGAAAGCAATAAGTCGGCTGGTTAACAGAATGATGAGTCCGTTAACTGAAAGTTTTGTCGGGAGAAAACCAGTAGAAACCACCTTTACGCAGGAATGGATTATGACCAATATGGGACCTGCGGTATACGCACACATCCACCGACCAGTTACATCTGTTAAACATCCTGGTGTTGTCTTGGTTCCTGGCGGCCTGGATCCAGGTTCTGCTTTTGACAAAGGAACCGAGGTCACAGCCGACGATATAGCATCGTTTGGTTTTGCAGTATTGCACTATGATCCATCTGGCAGAGGTCAAACCGGCGGTGTAGAAGATTATTGGGGGCCGAATAATCAGCGGGAGCTTTTGATTGTGCTTGATCATTTCGCAAGGCATCCGTTTGTGTCATCAAACGATATTGGCATTTTTTCCTTCTCTATTGGTATCACCATTTCGTCGGGTGCTTTGGCCAGATACTCCCTGCCTTTCATAAAATACCTCTTTGATTGGGAGGGGCCATCAAATAGATTTATTATTACACAAAACGATAACCTCAAGCTACTCAAAAACTTTTTATGCTCGGATATGAAATTTTGGAGGGAGAGAGAGGCTGCCAGGTTTATCGGTAAAATCAAGTGCGGCTATTTTCGATATCAGGCTGAGCGAGACCATGTGCAAGGGCTTTATAAAGGTCATGCCATTGAACTTGTCAATCTGGCTACAAGAGGTGAGGCCAAGTGGACAAAGCTAAACAACAATCCTCCCAATATGCTTTTTGATGAAAATCAACCGAACAGTTATAGATGGATTCCATGGTACGATAATCACAAAGGTCGACTCTTGAAATACTTATTAGAAATACAATCGATAGGTTAGGTTTGAACAGCTTATATCAGGGATGTAATAATGACATTACCTATACTTAAGCCTCTCAGGAAAAGGTACTCCGGTGAGAGGGTAACATTCCAAACATCGAAAATAACCAATGATACAGGACCATACGATGAAGGGTATATAGTTGTCGAGAAAGATTTTCCATGCTGATATTCATGTGATGAGAATGTATGTCTTTTCGAACATCATAACCGGTGTAGGAGGGATATTTCAATAGAAGATGCAATGGTAGCGGTCAGATAGAAGCTCTCTCAGCTAAAAAGTTCTAATCAACGAAGAATTATTTTTTTTGCGAGCGAGACAGTTCTTCTTAAAGCTTCTTTTATTTTGTAAAGCATGCCAATCCACTTTGATGTCCAATAAAACTGAGGAGCAACAAATAAATCCCTATCCTCTTTAATAATTCCTTTTTGCAGAGCAATTTTATAAAGCTTTGTATTTGGGTCTATAACAATTGCAGCAAATTTAGAATTAAGCAACCTTCTTCCAAATGTCAACTTTAGTTTTAGCTTAAAATATGTTGTTTCAAAAAACGTTGCAAGGTTCTGTCCGGGAGGCCAAAAGAAGAAATTGTACCTCACCTCAACTCCCTTCATATCTTTAATGATATTATAGGTATTTACAATATCTCTTTTTGTCATATTTTTTCCTAGATTCCTCAGTGCTCGATCACTAAAGCCGTCTGGAGAAAACTCAAATCTATTGCAACCTGCTTCTCTTGCCAACTCCACAAACTCCATTGATACATATTTAGGGTGAAACCAGGCTGTCCATTGCACATCTACTTTTCTTTTGATTATATTCCTACAAATCTGTTCAGCATGAACAAGAGGAATATTAAAAACGTTATCCACAAATGCTATACTCTTTACACCATATAAGTTTACTAATTGATCAATCTCATCTACAACATGTTCAGGGTGTCGAAGACGAAGACTAGTGCCATCTATATTAGGATATGCGCAATATATGCACTTCACTACACATCCCCGCTTTGTTTGGACACCTAAAATATAGGGCAGATCTAAATACTTGATCATATCAGCCAAATCCCTTCTCGGTATAGGGAAGGCTCTCAAATCAATCCTTCTTCTTTCACCAGAAAATATTATTTTATCCTTTTTTCGAAATAAGATTCCTTTTATTGTTTCTGGATTTTCTAGGTTTTCCAAAAGTTCCGGAGTAGATTCTTCGCCTTCATTAAAAACCCCGTAATCTATTTCAGGCAGATTTTTCATAAGTTTCTCAGCATTAACAGAAAAGCCAGTTCCTCCGATGAGGATCTTGATCCGGGAGTGCCCTACTTTTCTAATCTCTTTCGTTATTTGCTGACACTGCTCTACCGAACCGCTAGTAACAGTAGATGCGTATTTCAAAGAGAGACCCACAATTTCAGGATCCATTTCCATGATTTTCTCCCTTAGTGCAACAAGAGGGTCTTGCATAACGTTGAGATCAAGTATTTCCACCTGATAATTTTTTAGTTTCAGAGCACTTCCCACATAAGACAACCCTAAAGGGTATACTAATGGGTTTCGCTCACTTGGAACATTTATTTGAACCAATAATACTTTCACAGCGGAGTTCCTTAGCCAAAGCTATAGAATAAACTTTACTTACTAAAAACGCACCAGACCATTTTTTAGAATCTTCTAGCAAATTTATTCTCCTTATTCTATATTGGCCGTTAAGGGTTCTTGAATTAAATTGAATCATTACATCATTATCTGCCTATTTCGAGATTGGAAATTGCTTTCTTGCATTGATAAAAATATTAGCATAAAATATGGGCATATACAAGCTCTTTACAAAAATTATGATCTTGATTCCGATTTCATAGGACGTAATTTCAACTCATAGTAATCCGTTTCTGAATTGTCAACACCAAAATGGATAAAGGCCGAAGAAAGTTTTCAGACTGCTTTTTTCCGCTCAAATTGACTTACAGGTTTACGGTTTATTTTCAGACGGTGCAAGCAAGCCAGGCGTTTCCATTCAACTCTTGCATTCAAGATCTTTTCAGCTTGGCCGGTATGTTTTTGCCTCGGGGTCACATAACCAATGGCGCCATGATGGCGTTGAATATTATAAACATTTACAAATTGTAATATGATTGCTTTAAGTTGATCAAAACTGACATACTCCTTATACTGTAGCTAGTCATACTTAAGGATACGTAACCAAGATTCAATCTAGGCGTTGTCTTGAGGCGTTTGATATCGAGCAAAGAGTTGCGTGATACCCAGATCTTTGAAAAACTGTTTTGCGGTTTTATTTGGCCATCTGTACGCTATGATCAAATTGAGCGATTGACAATTTCTGGGCTGCTGATATACATTTAAGATTCACATTGCCCAAGGCTTTACCGGAGACAAGGTGCGCCTTTGAGCTATAGCGGGTGGAGCCTCGTTCGGAATACATCCACGATTTAGCTAACATGCAGTACGGCAAAGGCACCAGAAGGGCTCGGGAGTGGGTAAAGGCGATTTTTGTGTGTTTGTTTCACAGTCATGTTATTGATGTCATTCGTGGAATAAAAAGGATGGAGCCGACATCACCAGAAGCAAAAGAGAAGATAAAGGATGTGATTCGCTATTTGTCGAATTACAAAGACAAAATGGATTATGGAGCTGCCAGGCGAGCTGGATATCATTTAGGCAGCGAAGCTATTGAAAGAGCGAACAAGTTTATCGGTCATGTTCGATTAAAGCGTTCTGGAGCATGGTGGTATATCACTAACGCGAACAAGATTTTAAAACTCAGGTGCGTAAAACATAACGGCGCCAATGATGATATCATTCGTAAATACATCAGTGAAGATAGAGAAAAGAATTATGGTAACTCCTCTACCAAATAATTCTTGTCAAGAATTTGCGGATGCACCCTGACATATTCAACAAGAGACTGTGGAGATCTGTCAAGTATGAGGAGGTCAATATAAAAGGTTACAGAGGTGTTTCAGATGTAAGAGAAGGTATAGGTAATTATATGACGTTCTATAACCAGGAAAGACTTAAACAGTCCCTGAACTATAAGACACCCGCGGAGGTATATTAGACAAAAAAACAACCAATAAACCGGCCTAAGTGTAACTTAAATATAATGATTTTACGCCTTGACAATTGGGCCCACCTCACAATATGGATTTGCATTGAATATCTATCATTACAGTATATAACAATTAAATCTAAACTATAAAATAAAAGAGAGTGCTTATTATGGAAAAAAGAATGCTAATTACACAACCTCCCTTTAGAAGGTTATTTAAGAGGACATTTTCTGTAAACAGGTATCCCCTTGCTTTTGGCTATTTGGCAGGAACAATAAAAAAAGAAACTGATTGGAATGTAATGGTTTATAACGCTGATTTCTATCCAAACAGTGAATTTGCAAAACTAAGTTACCTAACAGGCATAGGTTTTAATGAATATCTAAGAAACTTAGAAGATTTATCTGGAGAAGTATGGCAAGAAGTCAGATCTACCATATTGGATTACAAACCTTCTGTTGTTGGGGTGACTGCCTTTTCATTAAGTTTTAGAACAGCAAAAATAGTTGCCAAAATCGTTAAGGATGTGAATAAAGATATTGTTGTTATTGTAGGTGGCCCTCATGCTTCTATAGTAGGGCCAGAAGTACTGAATTGTCCAGATATTGATATTGTAGTTAAGGGTGAGGGCGAAGTCACTATAGTAGAATTGCTTAATGCGATAGAAAGAAAGAAGGAGCTGAATTTAATCAAAGGTATTTGCTATAGAAAAAAGAATAATATTATTGATAATCCGCCCAGGGAGCTCATTGATAATTTAGACTCATTATGCTTCCCTCAGGAATCTGCTGAGGAAGTATTAAAAGACTATGAAAAATATCCGTTATCAGCCTTTATGAATATCTTTGCGACTAGAGGTTGCCCGTATAATTGCTACTTTTGCAGCTCTCGTAAAATCTGGACTAGAAAGGTAAGATTCCGCTCAGTAGAGAATGTTATTAAAGAAATAAAGCTCCTTCAAAAGAGAGGATTGCGCAGGATACGTTTTGATGATGATATGTTCGGTGTAAATAAACCTCATATAAAAGATTTATGCAAAGCCCTCATCAAACACTGTCCTGGATTAAAGTGGGAATGTGAAATACACTTAAGTTTAATTGATGACACAACTCTCTCCCTCATGAAATCTGCAGGCTGTGTTATGATTCAGGTAGGTATTGAATCCGGTAGTAATGAGATACTGAAAATAATGAGAAAGAGATATACTATAGAAAAAGCTCTTGCAACGTGCATATTGATAAAGAAGTACGGCTTTAAACTCGAAGCTTTTTTTATGGTTGGCTTTCCCCATGAAACAGAGGAGACGATAAATGAAACTTATGAAGCTATCAAAAAAGCAAAGGTTGATAAAATATGCTATAACATATTCACACCATTTCCAGGAAGCGAAGCATATGAATTTTGTAAAGAAAAAGGGTTAATCGACAATAGTGTTGATTCCTCTAGATTCAACTATCATAGTCCTGAAAATTGTTTTGTTGTTAATCTCTCCCATAAAAAGTTCAGAGAATTAGTTGAAAAAATAGAAAAAATGGCGGACAAAAAAAACCAGTTCTACAGAATAAGAAAGCTGTTAGATTTCGACTTGTTTTATAGGTTTAAAGAATTAGGCTTAAGAAGAAGTATCCAAAGGGGGGTAAGAGTACTAACGGGTCGGTAATACAGCAGGGAAAGTACAAGATAAGTAAAATCTCTCTGAATAAAACTAAATCCGATAGTAACTTATTATAAGCCTGTAGTTTCATAAAGAAAATATTAAAGATTGACAGGATTTTTGGTGAGAAAAGTTATTTAATAGCTGTGATTAAGGATCAGTGAGATGTGAGTATTATTTGTCTAAGTGAACGTTTTGAGTGATCGATATCCGTTGGTATACCCTATAGGGGTATCGTATGTGGGAAGTGCTCTGAAACAAAAAAATCATCCGTGTCGTAGAGCGGAGGTTTGCTGAATAACTAACCGAGGAGCCGGATGTATGGGAAATCCGCTTGTCCGGTTCTGTGAGGGCCAGGAGTCCAACTGTGGTATGGAAGAAATCTTGTGACACCGACGCGAAAGCAGACGGAAACAAAGAAAACAAACATACTCCTATAGTCAAGGAAGGCTCCTGTCGACTCGAAAAACGGTGTGATTTTAGCCCGTTGGACTTATTAAAATACCTCACAACCCTCTAAACAAACTCATTGGTGAGAATAGAGTAAATGATTATAGATGGACGCCATCATACAAAAACCACAAGGGCCAGCTCTTAAGGTACCTTCTAGAAATACAGGCGGGTGTGGAGTTTGTACAAAATCGTAAACAAAAAGAAGCTGATTGCTACGATTATTGCAGACGCTGTTGGTAAGACGATTTTTGCGCCGGTAAACCTCACCAAAAAAAAGGAGGTCATAGCTCTTGAAAAAGTTCGGGAAATACTGATTATCCGCACGGCTTACGTAGGGGATGTGGTAATGACTTCGCCCATTTTGAAACCCCTAAAGGAAAGGTTCCCCGGATCCAGCATAACATTCCTCACATCAACGGGGGCAAAGGAGCTCTTAATAAATAACCCTTATGTCGACGAAATAGTCACCTACAATCCATTCTGGTTTTATCCTACTAAAATAGGACGCTATTTAGAATTTATTAGTCAGCTTAAGAAAAGGAGCTTCGACCTTGTCATTGAGGCGAGGGGCGATATACGAGACATATTATTTCTAGTATGGCCTGCTAAGGCAAAATACAAAGTTAGTTACGGAGTGGGAGGCGGGGCTTACCTTTTAACTCATGTGGTCCCCTACAGTGGGTTGAAGCACAAGGTTGAGTATCACCTCGACCTGGTGCGTTACCTGGGATGCAAGACGGAGGGACATGAATGGGCTATATACCTTATGGAGGAGGAGAAAGAGGCTGTTAAAGACATATTAAAAGAGCATCAGATCAGTAAGCCCTTTTTCTGCGCTCATCCCGGGGCGAGACTTTTCCTTAAGAGATGGCCGGTTGAAATGTGTGCAAGGTTATATGATAAGATTTTGGAGGAATTTGATGCACCACTGGTGATCTTAGGCTCCAAAGACGAAAAAGAGTTGGTAAATGAAATTGTAGACAGAATGGAAAATCAACCAATTGTTCTTGCAGGTAAGCTAAACCTTCGCAGGTTATCAGGAGTCTTGGCTGAAGCGTCCCTGTTCGTTTGCAACGATAGTGGTCCGATGCATATTGCTGCTGCAATGAAGACGCCTACCGTTGCAATCTTTGGTCCATCTAAGTCCCGGGAAACAGGACCTTATGGAAAAAAGTGTAGGGTAGTAGAAAAGGACTTCCCTTGTCGCTTATCCTGTGATGAAAGTGTTTGTAAGAATAAAGTATATCAAGCATGTATGAATGCTATCTCTCCTGACGATGTTTACAGATCAGTCATGGAGTTGGCCAAGGGTGGTCAAGCTGATCAGTTTGGCTGATCGATTTACGAATTTATTATGCCAGGAGCGCACCAGGTACAAATTTTGGCATAAAATTGGAAAAAACGCAAAGTTCACTGTCTTATTGGATTCGGATCGGACGGAGCAATTACGAAAAGGGATAGGGGGGGGAATATCACTGAAATTTACCTAATAGTTCCTTATTCAAAGGTAGGAGGAAAACCATGTTTAACAGATTGAACTTTAAGAAAATTTCCGCAATTGTATTGGGAATAATTATTACTGGCTATTCTGTTACGGGGTTCGGGCAAATGCGCAAGATTCCTCACAGAAGGTTTGTCGTTAAACACCCTGTTCCCCGTTACGGCAAAGTAATTGTTAAACCTCCGGTGGGCTATAAAACAATAAGGAGAGGAGGAGCAAGATATTTCTACCATCGCGGGATTTACTATCGAAAGGGACCTTCTGGATTCGTTGTTGTAAGAGCCCCTATTGGAGCGGTTGTTCCTGCCCTTGCAGTCGGTTTCATAACATCCCTCGTTGGAGGCTTGACATATTACTATTACGGGGGCGTTTACTATCAAAAAGCCCCGTCCGGTTACGTTGTCGTAAAAGCACCTTCTGCAGCGGTTGTTGTTGAAGAACCACCAGTAGTCGTAAGCGGACGTGTGTCGGTTACGGCCATTACCTTGAATATCCGATCAGGGCCTGGTATGAACTTTGAAGTAATCGGTCAAGTTTCTCAAAACGACGTTATGGTAATCATTGGTAATGCACCGGAATGGTTATACATCAAACTTCCATCTGGAAAGTTCGGATGGGTTTCAGAAAAATTTACCACTCCGGTTTTTCCACCACCGAGCGGCTAACCTCCCCCTTCTTTATCCTATTGATGGTTCGTTTGAGCATACAACTGCACTCACATTGGAAATGAACTGTTTTCCTGGTTTCAAAGCACCGAAAGCAAAAGCCGGTTCAATTTTTTGAAACTGCTACGCGTCGGGCATTCAGATTACTGCATCAACATGGATGCCATCTCCTCTATGCAATCCAATAAACTGCACCAATACGTGCTAAAAGAAATTATCGCCAAATTGTCGACGGTATTTGCCAATGATTTGCAATGGGATGATTTTTTAACCCAAAATGGCATTATAAAATATCGACACCGACAAATAGCCACAGAAGGCGCACTGATAGGAAGTATTATTGAACATGGTACTTCACAAAAGTTGGTTATCCTCAGTGATGATGCCGGTCAGTTTAATGTCCTTTTGCACGCACTTTGTTGGATTCATGCTGAAAGATCAATTAATAAAGTGATTCCGTTCACCGATCAGGCCAAAAAAGATCTATATACGGTAAAAGAGTTGGGTTATTAAACGGGAATAACTTGTTAATATAGAGATCGCTCTGTGGCTATTCTTTTTAATTCCTGGTGTTATTTATTTTTTCATAAAACCAAACAAACAGGTAGAGTCCGAAGAAGATCTCGAATTAGAAATAAAAGATTTTGATCTATATTTCAAATTGCAGCAGTATTTTTGTTTATCACCTGTCCAGGCCAAGCAGATCATAGAAAAATACAATATAGATCGAATCAAAGCAAACCTTGCCTATGTGGAATATCAATATAGAATCGACAAAATTAAGGATATTGCTCCATATACACTTAAAGCCATCGAGAAAGATTATAAACTCCAAAAAAGCTTATTTGATGAAGAAAAAATAAAAGAGCTATATGAAAAGCAGCAAAAAGGAGTTGAAGAGCGCTTGGAAAGGGACTATAGAGCCTATTGACGTGGAAAGATAGAACAATATAAAAAGGAACTCCCCGTACAAGAATTAAAGAAAATAGAGGCAATCCTCACCAAAGAGGTGAAAACCACAAAGAACCCCGCATATGGCCTAAAGGCATTCATACGCCTTGAGATAGATAACTATTTGGTCGAAAAAGGTAGCGTGATCCCATTTGAAGATTGGAAAAACAGAAACCTTAATGGTAATTGAAAAAGCCAAAACCTTAAGAGAACAGGGCTTGAGTTATCGGAAAATTGGTAAGCGTTTAAGGGTTTCTGAACGCCTGGTTAGAAAGAGGTTGAAATAGGCTGTGAAAATACCTTAAAATCTTAGAATTTCTTATGGGTCTATTAGAAATTTATTGAAAAGACAAAAATGATTTATCAATCGCACTGTATGATATTCGAATATGACTTTTTCAGAATCGACTAAATCATGGATTTCCATGTCGATGAGGCTGTTATCGCGCGTGATGTGGCGTGAATGGTTGTTTGCCGGACTTTGGAGCTATCTTCTCATCGTAACCCTCCCCATGCGGATTCCATCTAGTTCCTCCTGGCATATTCTTAAATATATTTTTGTATTTGTTTCGTTTTTTTTAGTTTTACGATTCGTCACACACTGGTACCTACGCTACAGGCCTGCCGACAGGAATCAACTCAAACCGCATTTTCGGACAACGCTCTTCCTTGTTTCTTTCATTCTCTGCACGGCCTCATGGTCATTTTACCTGTACTTATTTTATCCTGGACTCATTTCTTGGGATTTTTACATCCAGTGGCATCAGATGGCTGGAAAAATTCCGTATTCCGATTGGCATTCAGTTTTCAATACCCTTATGGTTTGGATGGTCACACGTCTGTGGTACTCACCGGCGGCGGTGGCTCTAGCGCAATTGGTGTGCATGGCTTTTTTTGTGGGCATAACAGCAAGAAAATTGGAGCGTACCGGAGTTTCGATGTGGGCTGTCCTGTTTTTGGTCTTGTTTTATGCATTATTTCCTCTTTTCGGTTTTTACTCGGTTTCTCTTTGGAAAGATACTCTTTACTCAATCGCTTTTTTATGGCTGACCATAATGTTGTTGGAGATCGTGATCACGGAAGGCGCTGCACTGACCAAAATTCGCTTTATGGCTGCCCTTTCTTTATCTTTGCTCAGTGTTGCGCTGCTGCGCCACAACGGTGTTGTTCCCGCCTTTGGGGCGGCGGTTGTTCTTTTAGTGTGGTACAAGAGACAATTCAAACGAATTGCCATTGTGATTGGGATCGTTGGGGTACTGATCGGTCTTTATAAAGGTCCGCTTTTTTCATGGCTTGATGTCGACAAAAAGGACAATATTATCTTGAAGGCGCTCCTTCCCATGCAGCACATTGGGGCTGTGTTGGCGAACAACGGAAAATTGACAGCGGCGGAAGAGGATTTCTTATCCAAGGTGATATCAATACCGTATTGGAAAGAGGCTTATAATCCGCGCTCTTGCATGGCACTACTTTTTGGAAAAGACAGCAATGGTCGCTATTATCTGGATTCGACATCAAGAGGATTTCTTAGAGAAGGAAACCACTATTATAAGCTTCTAAAAATATGGGCTGGCCTGATTACTCGATATCCAACAGTAATACTGCAACATCATTGGCTTGGATCAGAACTGGTGTGGCGGATCACTGCGGATTATCGCGTGTTTGTCATACCAGATGAGGATTTGGTTGCTGACGATCTCTATACGGGGTATACGAAATCCCCATCATTACGGCAGCGTAGCGGTCCATTTGCACAATTCTTGCTTGACCTGATAAATAATCTTTCTTTAGGATGGCTTCTGCACCGGGCAGCATTGTATTGGTGGGTTTCCCTTTTTTGTATCATCCTGTTTTTTTTCCGGACAAAAGAGGCTGCTATTTTTGTTGTCTCAATGCCGGTACTGCTTCATGTCGTTACCGTGGTTGCCTTCCCTTTTGTGCAAAACCCTCGGTATATGTTCCCGCTGATGATAACCGCCCCTCTGTGGATAGTTCTTTTTTTTGCGCCTGGGCTGGCAGGTTTCGACCGATGCAGGACAAATAGAAAAACCAATCACCAATGACAATTAACAAATGAAAAGCTCCATGCCTTTCTAGCCTATTCACCCTCGGCTTGTTATTGGTGTGAAAGACGTCGAGGGCTTTGGTAAACACATACACGAAACCCTTTTGAACCTATTGGAAGGAATGAATAGAATTTACACAAGTCGTAAAGCAAAATTAACATACGAAGATTGCGGGGCAGCATGTTCATTTCAAATATTTAAGCCCGATAATGAAGACAGCTGGTTGTATGAGGTTTCTAAGAACTTGAATTTTGCTAACAAAAGAGCGCTGACTTATGCCCAAAAGGTTGCCGATTATTTATTGTACCGCACTCCAATCTATCAAGTATGGATATATTTATTGCTTATCTTCTTTCAGTTTGTATTAATATTTCTATATAAAAATAAACTTGGATTATATTTTAAACAATATCTGCTGGTTCTAATTACCGGGTTAGTGTACTGGTTGCCCTATCCCATATTAAGCGCATCTGTTGATTTTAGATATAGTAATCTAACAGTTTATTTTAGTATTCTAATGCTTCCGTTATTGATACGTTGTATCTTTAACCGATCATTGAGTAATAAACTCCAAACCCAATGATAGCTTAAGATATTCTGTATTGGCAGTAGTCTACAGTGAACGGCAGGAGAAAAATGCCCCTCCGTCTACAATTAGACATTTGATTTTATTGAAAAAATCTTATTCAAGAAGCGGAGGTTATTATGAAAAATTCGGATTCCCTCAGGGGATCTATTGAGCTTTCCGTCATTATTCCATGTCTTAATGAAGTGGATACATTGGAAACCTGTATTAAAAAAGTGCAAAAGGCCATTAGGGATAATGGAATTAAGGGAGAAGTGATTATAGCCGATAATGGCAGCACTGATGGTTCGCTGGAGATTGCTAAAGGGTTGGGAGTTTGTATCATTTCTGTTAAGGAAAAAGGCTATGGTTCCGTATTACAAGGTGGTATTGAGGCCTCCCAGGGAAAATTTATTATCATGGGTGATGCCGACGATAGCTACGACTTTCTTGAAATACCTAAATTTATAATCAAACTGCGGCAGGGGTATGACTTGGTGATGGGTTGTCGTTTGCCCGGTGGTGGGGGGACCATTAAACCCGGTGCAATGCCATTTCTGCATCGCTGGTGGGGTAATCCGATGTTCACCGTTATGGCCAGATGGATGTTTAAGGCGCCTATTAATGATGTTTATTGCGGGCTCAGGGGATTCACCCGTGAACTTTATAACCGACTAAACCTATCGTGCACAGGCATGGAATTCGCTACTGAAATGTTGATTAAAAGCAGTTTAATGCGTGAAAGAATTACCGAAGTTCCAATTACCCTCCATCCTGATGGACGTAAAAATTACACGCCCCACCTTAAAACCTTCAGTGACGGTTGGAGAACACTACGTTTTTTCATGCTTTTCAGTCCCCGATGGTTATTTCTTGTTCCGGCTCAGTTGTCGCTGTTGCTCGGGATTGTGGGTTATGGTATGGCTCTTCCCGGGATGAAGGTCTTCGGAGCCGTGCTTGACGTTCATACACTTCTTTTTTCTAGTTTGTTTATAATTATTGGCTATCAGTGTCTGTTTTTTGCCTTGCTGGCACAAATATTTTCAATCCGAGAGGGCTTTATTCCCGAGAACAATCGAGTTAAAAAATTCTTTAATTTCTTTACTCTGGAAAAGGGGCTTGTGGCTGGAGCCATAATGTTCATATCCGGCATTATTCTTCTTGGTGGAGCAGTTTATAAATGGTGGCAAACCGGTTTTGCGGCACTGGATTACGCTCAAACCATGCGCTTGGTGATTCCCGGTGTTACTCTTACCGCTTTAGGTTTTCAGAGTATCATGGGCAGTTTTTTCGCCAGTGTTTTGGGAATGTATCGTAAATGAAGGTACTTGACTTTTTCCATAGTTATTTTATTCACACTAGACGTGTTCGAGTTTTGTGTGAAGTATTGGAAAAACTGATCCCCGATCGGGCTTCTGTAATCGATATCGGATGCGGTGACGGGCTTCTTGTTGAAGCCATTTTAGAAAAACGACCCGATTTATGCATTCAAGGCATCGATGTTCTTGCGAGGCCATCAGCGGCGATCCCCGTCAAGAAATTTGACGGACTTCACCTGCCTTGTGAGGACAATAGTATTGATGTTGCAATGTTTATTGATGTACTTCACCATTGTGATGACCCCATAAACCTTCTTCTTGATGCCAAACGGGTAACCCGGATGGCAATCTTAATAAAGGATCATGTTTCAACAGGGTCTTTTGCTGACTTTCGATTGTCCATTATGGATAAAGTTGGAAATGCCAGACACGGAGTTTCATTACAATGTAGGTATTTTAGCGAGGTGGAATGGTTAGATATTTTCAATCGGATGGATTCAAACATTACTCACTTGGACTCTAATTTTCGGCTCTATCTTCCCCCTCTTGAATGGATATTTGGCGGCAAACTCCATTTTATTGCTATGTTACAGTCAGGGTCAGACGAAATGGATTTTTCATAGTTTGATCCTCCTGAAACCGTTTAGGATTGCCAGAAAATAAACTCAACTTCGTCAATAGTTCAGGGATGTAGTAATGAAAATTAATGAAAATATTGGAGTTTTAGAATCATCTTTAAAAACACCTCAAATCACCCCGTGGGTTCAAGAAAAAATTCATACGGATAAGAGCTGGGAATCAGCATATAAAATATTTGAAACTCCTTCCCAGGAGATAGTTAAATTTAAAATACGCCTCAAACGTCTCGGCGCTGATAACTGGTCTCGCAAGGCCCGGATAGTTGAGCTCTTCTGTGGCCGGGGTAACGGACTTAAGGCCCTTGAGGAGCTGGGGTTTAAATTTCTTGAAGGGGTTGACCTGAGTTTATCGCTCCTGAGGGAATATTCCGGAATAGGAAGCCTTTATGTCGGCGACTGCCGTGATCTTCGATTCCAGGCCGGAAGCAAGGACTTTGTAATTGTACAAGGTGGCCTTCACCATCTACCATCACTCCCCGAGGACCTTGAAAAGGTTTTTCTTATGATTAAACGAATCCTACTGGCTAATGGACGGTTTGTATTTGTGGAGCCGTGGCAAACTCCTTTTCTTTCGTTAGTTCACGGAGCTTGCTCCTCTGTCATACTTACTTCTCTTTGGCCAAAACTAGAAGCTTTAAGTAATATGATCGAAGGAGAAAAGAAAACCTATTTTAACTGGCTTGCAAATAAGGCATTAATAATTTCTTTACTTAAAAAGTATTTTATTCAGGAAATATTTAAAATAGGCTTTGGGAAGATTATGTATGTAGGCCGCATAAGTTAAGAATCAGAAATGATCAGGTCAAAGAACTTAAAAGACAAAAGAAATACTTCTGAAGCAAGTCTCGGCACAAAAGGCAAACCGGTTAAGTTTCCCAGAGACGCGGAATTAAATTTAATAGTGAACAATGGTGAACTTCATTACGGTCGGACAGAACATTCTCCGGTTGATACAAATCACGGACAAAATTAACCACGGTTTAGGTTAACGGAAACTTTGCATTAAATACACTTTATGTATAATCCGTAATATCAGGTAGTTAGTATATATTCTTAATATATTTTGTAAGATGTTATAAAAGCTCGTATGGTTTGGCTTCAATTTTCACGATTTTATTTAAAAACACACATGGAAATTTCCGCCAATTTAAAGGTCTTACAAAATTTACAATTCAAGAGGAAAGAATATTATGCTCAATCAGGTATTCGGGCCCTCAAAGAGCATTGAGACCGGCCCCTACGACGATATCCACCGCGTGGTTGAAAAGGAATTAAAATGCAGGACCGATTGCGATGAGGGCTTATGCCTTAAGACCTTTGCAAAACCTCGCTTTTTACCCAATTGCGGCGCCTGCCTGTGCGTGCACGCACGCAGACAGGGCAGACTATACAGATTTACCTTGTGAAATTTTTACCCGATTTAACATCGAATGCTGTGAGGTTTAACTGGGCGCGCAGCGAAGGGCAAAACCTATTTCACCAGGCCAGACAAACCAGAAAGATCAAATCAACAAACAAGAGTCAAGGACAGACTAGACCCAATGCCTCTCTTTCTTGTTGACAATTCGATTATAGGATGTTTCCGATTATGATCGTACCGGGGTGGAATCTGTTTCTTTGTTCATTCCTGAAGGGTGGAATGCGTAGCCTATTCATCGTTTATTAAATAACTAACAACGTTTTATAATAAGATATCAAAAGGAGTGATCCTCCTGTGAACATTCTTGGT
>SDBV01001450.1_pt1 | contig 35806 bp, 30 predicted proteins | sample 2277081 | NCBI WGS metagenome assembly SDBV01 (sample SAMN10402039, study PRJNA504765) | marine sediment metagenome | isolation source: marine sediment core GS10_PC15, 223 cmbsf | place: Arctic Ocean: Southern Knipovich Ridge | collected 2010 | reverse complement strand
AAGCGAATCTCGCGCTTTGGGCAGGGCACGCCGCCGAGCAGTCCTGTTTCCCATCGGCATTCGGCACTCACCCGAATCGGAGGAGATCGCTTTGATATCCTCCGACAACAGATTGCACCTGCGGAAGGGAAATTTCCCTATTCCCCGTCCACACCCTAGTCATCGTAAAACGGTTCCAACGGTCTTGACGCGAATGCCAACTGGACGGGAAACTCTTGCCAAATCGCCGCAGACTGTTGCGGCTGCAACGGCTACAGAGACTTTGAGGGGTAATCAAGGGCATCTACAGCAGGAGGGAAGAACGCACGGTAAGATCCGACGACGGTGCCAGGGGCAAATGGATCGACCATGCCAAGTCGGCTATCAGCTTTCAGCTATCAGCTATCAGCTATCAGCAAGAGGACCGCGAAACGTGTTTCTGCTTGGCTGAAGGCTGAGAGGCTGTGAATTCTTTGGAGTGCGGCGATTTATCGCCGCTTTCTTTTTCCGGTCGATATCGCAACCGTGGGCACCGCAGCGAGGATGCCCGGCACGAGTAATCCGGCTGTGAGGAAAGTAGGGCCGTCCCGTTGGGCGACCCTCCGTATCGGCACTTGCCGCCCCCTGCAAGCTATACTTGCCTAGGTACGAGTCTTTCAAAAGGGGCGCGGGGCAATGAGGCGAAGTAGCATTACGGGCCGTGCTCTGTCTGCAATCCGTCAAAGTAACCATGGCAGTAGGGGAGTTTCTGGGTGTCCCCGTCCCTGCGGAAGTGGAGACCTCCGGAACTAGGAGCCCGAAACTGGTCTTTCCCAGTATAGGAGCGTCACAATGACCTTCAACAATTGGGTTAAGGACGGGGATGGGAGTTATCTTCTTACTCTCGATGGTCAGGTATATTGCGCGGAAGCGGTCCTGAACACCGCTAATCTCTTTACGCATCGTGCTCATATCACAGTTGCGACCAATGACGATTTCTGCATAGTCGTCCGAATTCTCCTTAACGCTTCGGACGGCAACATTCAGGGTGTGTGTCGGGACTTTCTACGGGAACTCGTCGATCAAGAACTTCGCGTGATCGTGCGGAAAGAGACAGCCGAACTCAGGAGAGCAATCATCACCGAAGCCTTTGCGCCGTTGGAGGAAGCCTGTCATAATGAACCTTCCTGAAGTGCGCCCGAAAAGCCAGTGTCGTCCATATCGCTTCCTCCCGTTCTTCTTTCGACGGCTAAATAACCAAGTGCTCTTGGTCAATCAAGGGGGCGATTACCTTGTCCTGGGCGAGGAAGAGTTTCGCCGATTCGTTCAGTATGAACTCGGCAGCCACGAAGAGCTATACCGCGACCTCACAGCCAAGCTCTTTCTATGGGACAAAGATGTGACCTTGGCCATTCAGATGTTGGCCACAAGATACCGCACGAAGAAGAGCTTCCTGCGCGCCTTCACTGCCCTTCACATGCTTGTCCTCACCGCGCGGTGCAATCAAAGGTGTCGATACTGCCAAGTCGCGTGCGAAAGAGCATCGGTGAGCCATTTAGACATGCAACCAGCGACCGCTCGACGAGCAGTTGATTTGATATTCAAGTCGCGGTCTCCCTACGTCAAGATTGAGTTCCAAGGCGGGGAACCCCTGCTGAACTTTCCGACACTGCAAACGGTTGTCGAGTACGCCAACGAACTGAACGAGCGGTACGAGAAGCACCTTGAGTTCGTGGTCTGCACCAACCTGACACTTGCCGACCATGAGCATCTCGAATTCTTCAAGACGCATAACATCTGTGTGTCTACGTCCGTAGACGGTCCTGCCGACATACACAACGCCTGCCGCATAATGGAAGACGGGGACGGAAGCTACCATCGCACGATAGCTGGCGTCAAACGGGCGGTAGAGTCGCTTGGGCCTGATGGCGTTTCCGCGCTGATGACCGCAAGCAGAACAAGCCTTGGACGCTTCACTGAAGTTGTCGATGAGTATTTGGCGCTGGGGTTTCGGTCCATTTTCTTCCGCGCTCTGAGCCCATACGGGCGCGCGGTGCATAGGAACCGCGAGTTGGGTTATCGGAGCGAGGAGTTCGTAGAGTCGTACAAGGCTGGCCTCGACTACATTCTTGAACTGAATCGACGCGGCATTATCTTCATGGAAGAGTACGCTACTATTCTGTTGACTCGTATGCTCACACCCTTCGGGACGGGTTTCGTTGACCTTCAATCTCCGACAGGGGCGGGTATTGGCTGTGCCGTTTATGACTACGATGGCCGCGTGTATGTGTCCGACGAAGGGAGAATGTTGGCGAGGGGCGGTGACCGGACGTTTTGTATGGGCAGCGTTGACGACGACTATTACTCCCTGTTCGGCGGCGAGGTCATCAGAAGGACTATTGAAGCGTCTTGCGTGGAATGCTTACCCCAGTGCTCGTCTTGCGCGTTTCAATTGTGGTGTGGGGCTGATCCGGTTCGGAACTACGCTACTAAGAGAGATTTCGTCGTACACAAACCCACCGATGATTTCTGTATGAAGAACACAGCGATCTTCGACTACCTTCTGGAAAAGGCATCTTCATCGGAACCTTTCGTTCAGGACATAATTTGGTCCTGGATCACCAGAAGGCCAGCAGAAGGAATCACCAGTCTGGGAGGCGAGTGTCCATGAGGCACTTTACATGCCGCACCTATGGCTTGCTGCGTCCTGTGCTCGGCAGGGTCACTTACCATCCTGTACCGAAGCGGGATCGCCACGATCACATCCTGGTATGGGGCGGTCACGGAAAACTCCATGCCAAGAACTTTGGTGCTATCGTAATGCGTACAGAATCAGCGCAAGCGAACACGTTGCGGCGATGCCTCGCACCTGTGGCCAGTATGGATGGTGGAATCGAGGCCCTTAGAGAAGGAGATGTGCTGTTCATCGACCCAAATGAATCGCGCATTTCGGTCCTCTACGAAAGTGCATCGGAGCATAACGCCATATTGGTTACGCAGAGATGTAACTGCGCCTGCATAATGTGTCCCCAACCGCCGCAGTCCGAGTCTAGGGACCAAACTCCGTTTAATTGCGACTTGATTCGGCTCATGGCTCATGGTCCATCGAGCCTCGCTTTGACTGGTGGCGAACCAACCATGTTAGGTGATGACCTTCTTGTTCTGCTCCGAGCCTGCAAGCAATGGTTGCCGACAACAGACCTCGTTATACTAACGAACGCACGGAAGCTGAAAGCCAGAGACTATGTTGAGAACATCGCCCGAGTGGGGCATCCTCGTCTGATGATAGCTGTGCCACTCTACGCTGATGTCGATTCCCTGCATGACAAGATCGTGGGTGCCCGAGGAGCATTTCGAGACACTATCGAGGGACTCTACAATTTGGCACTTTTCGGGTTCGCGGTCGAGATCAGAGTGGTCATTCTATCCCTGAATCACCATCGCCTACCAAGGCTAGCGGAGTTCATTTACGCGAACCTCCCGTTTGCCAGCCATGTGGCTTGGATGGGGATGGAGACTACGGGTCTCGCTCGGCAGAATTTGGATCGAGTGTGGGTGGACCCGTATGACTGCCGCGACGACCTTGAGGCTGCCTGCCGCTACCTGTACCGACGCATGATACCTGTGTCTTTGTACAACCTTCCTCTGTGCATCCTGCCAAAACCGCTTTGGCCGTTGGCACGAAAGTCGATCTCCGAATGGAAGAATGTGTATTTTCCCGAGTGCCAGTCTTGTGCCCTAAAGTCTTACTGCTGCGGCTTTTTTGCATCGGCAGATCCCATCCGCAGTCGAATTGCTCCGATAAGGACGCCACCTGTTTGTGATAATGCTATAGTTAAGAGGGTGTCTGGACCGTGGCAGCAGGGTGTTTGTGCCGATTTGGAGTATCAAAGGAGTATCAAAAATGAAGAAGATGCTTTCTAAGGTCTGGAAGTTCGCCGCAAACGGTTTGGAAGTTGCAGCGCTTGCCGCAGTCGTCATGGGAACAGGTAGCGCATCCGCTGTGAAGGCGGACAACGGCCCATCGTTCCAACCTCCAGCCAAGCGATTGGTCTTAGAACTGAGCAAGACCACTCATTCCCAGGTGGACCAAGCCAGCACCATGCAGCACTACTCACACTCGTCACACAGTTCCCATTCCTCGCATGCGTCTCATAGGTCCCACTACTCACACTATTCGGGGTCGTGAGTCGAATATGTGCGATCTTGCGATTAGCCTTGCAGCGGCTTGCGCCGCAGCACGTCCCCGTGCCATCGACGGTCCGGGGAGTTCCAGGCGGCACGGGTAATCTTGCCGTTGTGGGTCGGTGGTGTGTAAGTCTTCTCGATTCTCCCCGAGGCCCCAAGGGGGCTGCTGAGCTTGAGCGTTGGCCGTCAAGATAAGGAGAACTACGCCGATGAAGTTTATTCAACCTATGGTCGTAACTGCGATGTTCTTGCTGCCCGCCTCCACCGCTTTTCCGCAAGGAGCGAGCACCGAGTGGGATGTATTGAATCGGGAAACACTATCACTCTACCGAAATGGTCAATACGAACGCGGGGTTGTCGTCGCCAAGAATGCGCTGGAGGTCGCGGAGAAGAACGCCGGCCCGAACCATCCCAACGTGGCCAGGAGCCTGAACAGCCTCGCGCTGCTGTACGACACCCAAGGGCAGTACGCGCAGGCCGAACCACTCTACGATCGCGCGCTGGCGATTAGCGAGAAGGCGTTCGGCCCGGACCATCCCGATGTGGCCACGACCCTGAACAACCTCGCGCTGCTGTACGATCACCAAGGCCAGTACGCGCAGGCCGAACCACTTTACGATCGCTCGCTCGCAATTTGGGAGAAGGCGCTGGGCCCAGACCATCCTGACGTGGCCACGAGCTTGAGCAACCTCGCGGAACTGTACCGGACGCAAGGCCAGTACGCGCAGGCCGAGCCGCTCTACAATCGCTCGTTGGCGATTAGGGAGAAGGTCCTTGGCCCGGACCATCCCGACGTGGCCACGAGCCTGAACAACCTCGCGCTGCTGTACCACGACCAAGGCCAGTACGCGCAGGCCGAGCCGCTCCTCAATCGCTCGCTCGCGATTGTTGAGAAGGCGCTCGGCCCAGACTATCCCCTTGTGGCCACGATCCTGGACAACCTCGCGACGCTGTACTCCGACGAAGGCCAGTACGCGCAGGCCGAGCCGCTCTACAATCGCTCGTTGGCGATTAGGGAGAAGGTCCTTGGCCCAGACCATCCCGATGTCGCCACGATCCTGAACAACCTCGCGCTGCTGTACCACGACCAAGGCGAGTACGCACAGGCCGAGCCGCTCCTTAATCGCGCGCTCGCGATTTGGGAGAAGGCCCTTGGCCCGGACCATCCCGACGTGGCCCAGAGCCTAAACAACCTAGCGGAACTGTACCGGACGCAAGGCCAGTACGCGCAGGCCGAGCCGCTCTACGATCGCTCGCTGGAGATTAGCGAGAAGGTTCTTGGCCCGGACCATCCCGACGTGGCCACGAGCCTGAACAACCTCGGACTGCTGTACTGCGCCCAAGGCGAGTACGCGCGGGCTGAGCCGCTCTACAATCGCTCGCTGGCGATTGTTGAGCAGGCGCTCGGCCCAGACCATCCCCTTGTGGCCACGATCCTGAACAACCTCGCGCTGCTGTACTACGCCCAAGGCGAGTACGCGCGGGCCGAGCCGCTCCTCAATCGCTCGCTCGCGATTCTTGAGAAGGCCCTTGGCCCGAACCATCCCGATGTGGCCACGATCCTTGAAAACTTGACAGTGTTGTATCGGGAGACAAAAAGGGAATACGAAGCCGAAAAGCTGGAGAAACGCGCGGCCAGCATCCGAGCCGTCCAACGATCCCCGGGTAGCGTTTGACTCTGTTCACAATAGGAGGCGCTCGCCATGCAACACAGAAGACTTCTCCATCGTGCCTTAGCCTCATTGCTTACATTGGCAATCTTCGCTCCCGGGCTTGCCATTGCTGGTGGCCCCGTCCATGTTCGCGGGTATGTTCGGAAAGACGGGACCTACGTTGCTCCGCACTACCGATCCGCGCCCGATGGAAACTTCTCGAACAACTGGAGCACCAAGGGTAACTTCAACCCGTACACCGGAGCAGCAGGAACGCGGGTCACACCGCCCGCTGTTCGCAGCACCTACGCACCATCGTATCGTGGTGGGGGTCCGTCGCCAGTAGCACCCAGAGTACGAAGAGGGAACAATCAATTACATCCACCCGCAGCGCCGCCGGTGTCTCCGTTACGGATTCGGAATCCTTTCTATAAGCCGTCAGAGCCTCCGGTGGAGCCCTTTCCTCCGACGGGCAACTTCGATCTTGGCGTGGTTGGTCCTACCGAACTCCCGCAGGACATCACCAACAGCATTGGGATGAAGTTGAAGTTCATCCCGGCGGGAGAGTTCATGATGAGCAGCCCGGGGGACGAGGAAGACCGCTACGATTGGGAAGGCCCTATACATCGTGTACGGATTACGAAGCCGTATTACCTTGGCGTGTACGAGGTAACGCAGGGTCAGTGGGAAAAGTTGATGGGCACTCGCCCTTGGGAAGGGGAGGTTTATGTGAAGTCAGGCTCGGAGCATGCGGTTTCGTATGTAAGTTGGTATGATGCGGCGGCGTTTTGCGGGAAGCTGTCTTTGAAGGAGGGCCGCAGTTACCGATTACCGACGGAGGCGGAGTGGGAGTACGCATGTCGTGCGGGCAGCAGTACTCGGTATTGCTTTGGTGACAAGGACTCGGGGCTCGGTTCTTATGCGTGGTATGGTGCCAATGCCTACGGAGTTGGGGAGAGACATTCACACGGAGTCGGCTTGAAGCGTGCGAACGCTTTGGGACTGTACGACATGCATGGGAATGTATGGGAATGGTGCCAGGACTTGTACGGGCCGACATCTGGCTCGGACCGCGTGTTTCGCGGCGGCGGTTGGGCCTTCTTCCCGACGAACTGCCGGTCGGCGAGTCGGGATAGGTCCACGCCGGACGACCGTGGTGCGGGCGTCCTCGGCTTCCGTGTGGCCCTAGTTCCCGCGGAGTAAGCAAGCAAGGAAAGAGCCGAGGTCGGTCAACGTTCGGACCGAGCCCTGCGGCGGTTGCCAAGGGGTCAGGCTTTGACTCTCAACTTTAGACGAGTTGGCCGTTCTGCTGAACTGAGGACATTCCTCCGCCGTTGGCGAAAGTTGAAAATCAAAGCCTGCCCCTTTTTGCTCAGGGTCACCCGGACTTTTTACTCTTGAACCTATTCACTCTCCGGAGTTGCCGGCCGGCCACAAACTGAAATCAAAGTCACCGGCGGCAACCCGGTGATCATCGTCATGAGGAGTCAGTAAATGACAAGTATGCGACTTATAGCGATCTTTTTGAATGTGGCATTGATCGGTACGGTCATATATCTCGTATCCCAACAGTCAAGCTTGACAGGTATAGACATTGCAAATACCGCTTTGTTTTTGTCAGCCCCAATGGCAAGCCTTGCCGTTTTTTGTTTTAGCAATAGTGAAAGCTGGCTCTCTTTGTACTTCAAGAGAAAAACACTGGAAGAGAAAGCAAAGATTGATCGCCTAAATGAAAAACCTGCCTGACAAGGCAAACGTTGCATGAATGATCTCTACATAAACATCGGCTCAGAGAAGTGCTGCCTGTTCGTCAAGATGTCGGCCTTCCTTCTCAAGGCGTTGAAGAGACACCCGGTGCTCTACTATGCTGTCGAAGAAGCACTCGAATGCGAGAAGATAGGGTACTTTGGCATTGGCATACTCACGTTCTCCCAGCTCCTCTTGGTGTTCAACAAGAAGACGCCCGGGAGTAGGAATGTCGTGGCGCATGAAGCGCTCACACAGAGGCCGAGCAAGCAGATGTTCGAAGAAGCCGTGGAGGCCTTGAGGAGCGCAGCCTCCGAACAGAGTGAGCGCGAGTGCGGGAAACATGGGAGCATTGCAGACTATCAGCAAAGAATTGTGACAGAATGGGAAAAGTTCATCAAGGAACATCACAGAACTTGAGCCACTGACATACAACCAGCGGCTGCTGCGGACGCCGCAACCATTTGAGCGGCGCAAACCGTGCGATTGCGATCTGCTAGACCGGAAAACGGGACCGGTCCAATACTGGCAGAACAGGCAGCCTGCTGGCGACCCTCTTCGGCACCACCGAGAGTCTGGGCCAACTCAGCACAACACTGGACTTGTTGCTGAGTAACTAAAGCACCAGCATGTAGGGTGGGTCGAGGTGCGAGACGGGTGCAAATCGCGATTTGCGGATTGATTGTAGGCTGGGTCGAGCGGGGCTAACAGGAAGACTGAGAGTAGACGGATTGTATTGTGCCGGAGAGAACGTCAGCAGCGCATTTCGTCGAGCGAGGTCCACCTTTCTCTAAGGGGAAGGTGGGCCTCGCTCAGCTTCCCCAAGGTCAGACTGCAATAGCAAGTCCAATCGCCTACCATAGGCAGAGATTTCCAGTGACGCATCGCTCGACCCAGCCTACAGTACGCAAAGCGCGATTTGCACCGCTGCGAGACCCACGTTGTCGCCGGAATCAAGGTTCATCCGGGATTCGCGTACCTGGAAAGCGATGGGAAGAAGTACGGGTTCCTCTTCTCTGTTCTGACATGTCCACCAAGGCCCGTGTTTTCCGGTGATCCAGCCGGCCGGCCGGAAACAGAGAAGAGGAACCCGTATTTTCCGGAATCAGGTCCCATCTACGCTTCCGTCGGATGAACCGGAATTAACCCCGCATGCCGGGTGAATTCACGTGGTATGCCGGGTGAAGATAGGTGGGGTGAAACCGGCTTACGTCAACCGCCGTCGAGCACGTCGGTTGCTAACGTGCTGTACCAAAACAAGTTCCGCCGACTGGGCTGCACGGCCGGTCGCCGTAAGTCGCCGCGCGCACTGGACCTCTCAAAAGGGGTGATACACTAATCGACGCAAACCATTGTGCAGTCGTCACTTAGCCCCGGTTTTGCGGGCCATTTGTTGGTTTTCCGCCGCAGACGAGATAACTCGACCGTGCCTCATTCTAATCGACGTAAGTCCTTTTTACTAGGCAAGTTATCGGCCACCCAACCGGACCGCAGGAAAAAGTGACGCGGTGAAAAGGGCCTGGAAGTCTGACATGCGGCCGGCAGTCCGTGCTTTGCTGATAGTCACTCAGCGGGGCCGGCGAAGGTCTCGGGCGGTTTGCAGGGCGGTGGCCAGCACGGGGTCGTCGTTGGTGGTCGAGAGCGTGGTGACCGCGCCGTTGATCGGGCGGGCCGCCACGTGGACCGCCACGTGCGGCTGAACGCCCACGCGGGAGTAGGGACGGCCGGTCGGGGAGTAGAACCGGGACGTGGTCAGACGCACGCCGGCGCTGCTTTGATGCAACGGAAAAATGCCCTGCACGGATCCCTTGCCGTAGCTTTTGGCCCCTACGATCGTACCCCGCCGGTGGTCGCGAATCGCCCCGGCGAAAATCTCCGCCGCGCTGGCGCTGTCCTGGTCGATCAACACCACCAGCGGCACCCGCCAGGTGCCGGCGACGTGGGCCGAGTAGGTGTAATCCTCGCGGACGTCTCGGCCGCGGGTGGAGACGATGATGCCGCGATCGACGAACTTGTCGACCACGTTGACCGCCGTGATCAGCAGTCCGCCCGGGTTGCCCCGCAGATCGATGATCAGACTCTTCATCCCCTGGCCGTGCAGCTTCCACAAGGCGGCGTCGACGTCGGCGCCGGTGGTCTTCTGGAAACACGCCAAGCGGAAGTAGCCGATGCCGTTTTGGGGGTCCAGGATGGACACCCGATCGACGCTGGGTACGTCGACGCGCCGTCGCCGGATGCTGATCCGCCGGCCCGGCTGCGGCGGTGTGGCCACGGTCAGTTGAACCAGGCTGCCCTCGTCGCCCTGCAACACGTCGGCCGCCTGGTCGGTGGAAAGGCCTTGGGTGGACCGGCCGTCGACCGAGAGGATCTGATCGCCGGCCAGCAGTCCGCCTTGCTCGGCCGGGCTGCCCGGGATCACGCGGACGATCGACAGCTCGCCGCCGACCACCTTCAACTCGATGCCCAGCCCGACGAAATTGCCCTCGATCTGCGAGTAAACCTCCGACAACTGCAGCGGCGTGAGGTAGGCCGAGTAGGAATCCAGCGTATTGGCCGCACCGCACAGATACTCCAACACCACGGCGGCGGGACGGATCGCGAGGCGTCGCTGGGCCAGTTGGGCGGCCAACTCCACCGCCGCCCGGGCGTCGCTGCGCGTGCGGATCGGCCGGGGGCCCAACGCCCCGCGCAACTGCCGGCGGAACTCGTCGATCGCCGGCCGGTTTGCCTCGGGCAGGTTCCGCTCGATAAACGCCGGCTCGCTCAGCGCGACCTCGAAGTTGCTCGTACCACGCTCGACCAGTTCCTTCCACCGCAGCGACTCGACGTAGTGGGCCTGGATCTTCAACAGCACCTGGTCGTACAAATCGAGCGCCGTGCCGGACGGCAGCTTCGCCAGCGAGTCGCAAAAGCTGCGATCGCCGTAGCGGCGTCCCAGGTCGTAGTGCAGGCGACTGAAGTCGAAACGCTGTTGAAGGCTGTTCTCGCCCGGAAACAGCCGCATCGCGTCTTCGTAATGCGTCAGCGCCTCTCGCCAACGTCGCTCCGACTCCAATTGCCGGCCCCGTTGCAAAAGATTGCCCACGTCGATCGCGCCGACCGAGATCGAGATCGTGGTCGACGGCTGCGCAGTGGCCGATGGCTGCGCGGTGACCGGCGGCTCGGCGTCGGCCCGCTGGGCCGGCGCGGGTGTGGCCAAGACCATCACGGGGGCGGCCACCAGGATCGCCAGCCAAATGCGGAAGCCGAAAAACAGGAACTTTCGTCGCATGGTGTCGTCCGTGTTGGTTGGTGTGTGGCGGGGCAAGCTTATCAGACCCCACGAGCGTCAAACATGTTCTCTGCCTGGCGTCGACTGCAGCGACGCGACGCATAGGAGAGTGATCATCGGGAAGGCGGTCCAGCAAGGGGTCTGACTATCCGGCCACCGGTTAGTATAGAACACGTTTGGCGGGCGGTCAAAAAACGCGTGCTTTTTTTTGCGCGCACAATTGATAGGACCTGCGTATCCCGCCCCTCGCTGCTCGCGTCACAACGATTGGGCCGGGCCACGACGCCAAAGAGTTTTGCAGCAGTTGCACCGCGTGCGGCCGAACGTGTGGCGTAGACGGGTGATGCGGGCGCGGCCGTCACCACGCGCGTGCCTAGCAAAACCGGAAAGACCCGCCGCCCGCTTGCGGCTTCGCCACAAGAAAGCTACCGCGGCAGGATCACGTCGGCCAGCAGATACCTGCGCAACGATCGGACCACGGCCACAAACTGGTCCGGGTCGAACGGCTTGACCAGGTAGTCTTCCACGTGGAGGTTCTCGCGCTGGAGAATCTCTCGGTGGGTGGTCGAAACGGTCAGCACCACCACCGGCACCCGCTGCAGCCGCTGGTCCGCCTTGATTTCCACCAGGATCTCGCGGCCGTCCTTCTTGGGCAGGTGCAGATCCAGCAGGATCAGGTCGGGCTGGGGGGCCCGGCCGTACTTTCCACGACGGTAGAGGAATTCCAAGGCTTCCTCGCCGTCGCGGACCAGGCTCACCCGACACCGCACGTCCCTTGCCCGAAGGGTCTCGATCGTCAGACCGGCGTCTTCCAGATCGTCCTCGATCAGGAGGATTTCCATCGGCCGGCCTACCGTCTCGCGAGTCATGGCAAGCCACGTCCTTTCTGTGGGGCGGCCGTGAGATCGCGTCCGTCGATGCCGCCTTCGACGGGCCGATCGTTGATCCAGACGCGGCCGCCGCGGTCGACCCAGGCGGGGGCCGTGTTGGAAAACACGTCGCTGTTGCGAACCGACGTTCGGCTATAGGGCAACGTCAGGATCTGGGCCGAGCCGTTGTTGCCCACCACGGAAACATCGATCTGAACCTGCGACGCCCCGCCGACGGTAATCCCGCTGCGCCCGTTGCCGCGACTGGTCACTCCGCCCAGATACACGTCCCGGGCGCTGTTGTGCGCGTTGATGCCGTCGAGCTGAAAGCCCTGGACGGTCAGGTTGACGATCCCTACGCCTTCGACGTGAAACAGCGTGATGCCCGTCTGCAAGTGGGCGTAACTCAGGCGGTAATCGTCCGGCAGCTTGTTCTCTTCCACGCAGAAATAAATAAAACCGCCGTGCAGGCACCACTCCAGCGGTTCGAGCTTCGGCGGCGAGCCGGACGAGCGGCTGGCGGCGACGCGCACCGCGGGGCGGTCGTCGAGGAACAGTTGCTGATGGGCCATCCGCGGCGGGCGGAAACGGAACACCGCGCCGCGGTAGTTCTCCCAGGCGTCCGGTTCGACCGGGGCCGAGCCGTCCAGCGTCGCCCCGTTGCCCTCGATGGCGAACGGCCGCCGCGGATACCCGCTGTGCCGGCGGCCCACCAGGCTGATGCTCTCGCGGTACGGCTGACCGGTAGCGGCCAGCACGATCCGGTCGCCGGTCCCGGCCAGTCGCAGGGCCTTGGCGATCGTTCCCACCGGGCCGCTGCGGTCGGGCATGCTGCGCGAGTGATGGCCCGTGAACGTGTCGTCGCCCGCCACGTTGCTCACGTGGATATCCCGTCCGGCCGCCGTAGCGGCCAGCAGGACGGACGTGACGAAAAGGCAACCGCAAAGACGCATGGGCGAAGCTTCCGGGAGATTTCGAGGCCTAACCTATAAGTTTAGCACAAACCGATCCCCGGAGTAGCTCTTTTTGGCCGAAGAATAACTTCCGCAAGAATGGTAGCCGTCTCGCTCCGCGAGACGAAGCCCCATCTCGCTCCGCGAGATGGCTACTGTCATTCCTGGGAGGGGGCCAAGGCCAGGTGTTTCAACGCCGTCAGAACGGCCAACACGTCGTCACAGGAAACCTCCTGCCATTGCGTAACCTTGTGGTGCAGGATGGCCAGCTTGAAGGCCTCCAACGCCTCGTCCAGATCGGGTGGTAAGCAAGGCAAATCCTCGAACGGCCGGACCGGATCTACGGCCGACTCGGCCGACTCGTCGCCGCCGAGATCGCCGTCGCCAGGATTCCCCGGCGCACCGTCAACGGGCCCGTCGGTCTGAAACGGGGGGGATTGCGAGGCGTCGTGCTCCGCAGCCTCTGCGTCCCGGACCACGTTCAGCGAATCGGTAATCGTCTCCTGCGTCGCCCCGTCGTCGCCCGCGTCGACGTCTTCGTCAACTTCGCCGGTAATGATATCCTCCGGGCGGGGTTTCTTCTCGGGCGGGGCCCCGATGGCCTCCCAGCGCTGCTGGCGCATCTGGGCGACCGACCAGCCGTTTTGCACTCCACCCTCCAACCACATTTCGGCGTCGGGCCAATCCAGGGCGACCTGGAAGTGGCTCCAGTACAGGCCGGTGTATTGCTCACAGACCGAGCCGAACCGCTCGTACACCCGCCGCAGCCGCCCGACGTGTTGGGGCGACACGTTGCCCACCCGTTGGCTCCACGCCTCGTCGGTGTAACTATCCGCAGACGCCTCGGCCTCGATCAACGCGCGGCGCCACTCGCAGATAATGCGGCCCTTCTGCCAGTTGGTCGTGCTGACCAGGTGATTCCAGCGGCCAAGGTATTCGGTGGAAGTCTCTTCGACCACCGGGCCGTCGGCCATGGCGGCGTCCGCGTCGAGGTGTTCGTTTTGGTCGTCCGCAGGGGGGGGTTGGTCCATCATGCTAAATCCTCGCTGTTACTCGGGAAGCACGCCCGCCGGGGCGCTCGGCATCTTGCCGAGAACGAGCGATTCTACCATGAGCGGCGGATCGGCATCCAGCGTCCGGATCCCCAAGGACGGTCCCGAACGTCTGCGGCCCTAGAATTCTCGAAGCTTGCCGCTGTTGACGCGAAACAGAAACGGCCGCTGCGGTGACGCCGCGTTGGGGAAAACTTGTCGACAGAACCGTCCGCCGCCGGCCCCGCCCCGGATCATTCACAGAGGCTTGTAGTGACCCGATTCATCGGGTCGAACTACGGAAGAACCGCATAAATGCGGTCACTACGAACGGCCTACGAATACTCTTGGCTACCTCTTTCCGGCCTTGGCTGCATTTTCCGCAGGCTGTGCGGGTGCCGAGCGAATCTCGGCCGCCGCAGCATTCCCCGCCGCTGAATCCGTTTCCACGGGATTCTCGTCCACCGCACCGGGTACGTCGGGTGCGACCCGCAAGACGAATAACACCAGGTAGGTCGGTGCCTCTTGATCCGACGGCTCGACGCGGCGGTGATCTTGATCCCCGCGATCCGGGGCCTTGGGCGGCGTGTACGCATCCGATTTCGGCTCGGCCTTGTCTATCGGAGCGGCTTCTTGCGTTTCGCCGGAAGGTTGCGACTGGCGGGCTGCCCGGTCTTCGTCCGACTCTTCGAGGAGTTTCTTGGCCACCGCAGGCGATTGTGCAGCACCGCCAGCCATGCCGAACGATTGTCCGCCTTGGGAGCGGCCGTCCCTGGCACGCGTGGCCGGGGCGAGTTGCGTGCCGGCCGACTTCTGATGCTCTTCGTCCGGTCGCAGATCGCGGGTCGCCGCCTGGCCAATCGTCTGTCCCTGCTTAGCCGACTCCAGTCGTTCTTGCCGGACGCCGCTTCCTCGGTCGGTTTGCGCCGCACCTTGCCCGGAATCCTTCTGTTGCTCGGACCGTTGGTAGAAGGCCCCCGCGGTGGCTTCGGCGGGCCTCTTGGCCGGGGTCGGGGCCGGAGGCTCTGCGAGCAGTTGCCCCGGGGCGACCGGTTCCACCTGCGTCTCGGCCGGGGCCGTCGGCCCGGTCACCTGGTAACGCTTCTGCCCAAGCCCCTGCGATTGACCGGCCGTGTCCGCTACCGTGTGGGAATCTTCCGCCGCGGACTCGCCCGACCGTGGCGGCGGCACGCTCTGTTTCGCCTCGACGGGAATAGGCGCCGGCTGATTCACCGGCGCCAGAGACTGGCTGCCTCCCCCAGCCGCGGTCTTGCCGGGCTGGGTGGTCGGGGTTGAAGCATCGCCCGGCAGTTGGCTGGATGGCTGACGAGCTTGGGGAACCGGTTGACCCTGGGTGTCTGAAGCGGATGGCGCCTCGGTCGCATGCTGCGGGCGGTCACCGGTCGCCAACCCACCGCCCAAACCGCCGCCGGGCGCCGCCGGTTCCGACTTAAATCGGGCGTTCAGCGCGATGCCAAGTGCTGGGGACCGCCACGCGCTACCCGGTCGGCCGCGGGCTGCGTCCGCCGGGCCGTCTACTTGCGTCGCCGCGTCATCGGTGGTCCGGGTCTCGGCTTCCGGTCCTGGGCGCGGCTGTTCGGCCTGGTCTCGAGCGTGTTGCGTCTGCCCACCTCTTCGCACGCCTGGTCGTTGCCGACCGCGACGATCGAACCGCTGCCAACTCTCCTGCTCCTTCACGCCGGGTGCAGGCTCAACCGCTAGAAAGGCGAACGCTTCGGGCTGGGCATGAAGATCGGCCAACGTGGCTACGATCTGTTCGGAAGTGGCCTCGACCCAAACCAGGTCTACTCGGCCCGCTTTCGCAAGTTTCGCGAGCGTTGCCCCCGCCAGGTCCTGCTTCTGCTGGCCGAGTCCCCACGATCTCAGCCTCTTCAACAACTCTTCTCCGTCTGCGGCTTGGGTCAGGGCCAGTTCGGCACGCCGGAGCCTCGCCCTGGCCCGGGTCTCATTCCAGGCGATTCCATGGATGGGGAGTATGGCGTCGAAGATGCCTTTGCGTGCAGCCTCGGTGCTGACGTTGACCACGACCACGCTCCCGGCAACCGAGCCCAACTCCGCGCTCTGCAGCGCGTCGACCTCGTCGAGGGCCCGGTGTAGATGGTCGGCGGTGACCCGCCCGGCTCCACCGAAGTCGTGCTGCACGGCAAGACCTTGGCCGCGTTTGCCGTGGATCGCGGCGCCGTGTTTGGCGGCGAGCTGCCGGCCGTCGTCTGCACGGCCGTTTTCATAGGCGGCTGGGGAGGAATTCGCGGCGGCCGTCTTGGCGACGTCTTCCGGCGTTGGGCCCGCGGCCCCCGGGCCGGCGCCCGGCTTTTGTGCTGCCGCCACTTCCCTTTGCGGCTGAAGTGGACCGGCCGACGGCGCCGCGCTCTTCTCAGGCGCCGCCTTTTCCAGTCCGGCTGTCTCGCCCGGCAATTCGAGTTCCGTCGGCGAAGTCCGCGAGGCTCTGGCTCCGGCAAAACCGAATTCCCGAGCGCCTCCGCCTTTGCCGGGCATGACATCACCCGCCGTCGTTCGGTTGCGGCCAAGAGCGAACCGCTCGTCTCCGTCCGGGGCTTCCAGTCCATCCGCCGCCTCGGCGATGCCCCTGATCGACGGCGCCGCGGCAGGCTGCTCCGGCGTCTCCGGCGGCTTCGGCAGCGAGGCCACGCGGGGTTCGTCCGCCGGTCGGTCGGGGTCCCAATCGAAAATCATCAGCACCAGGGCCACCGCCACGGCCACCCCGGGCCAAAACAACGCGCGGGGATTCAACAGCCGGCGGGCCATCGACGGCCGGGCCATCGGCGGACCGGACCGTGGGGCCGGTTCCTCGGCCACCTTCGGCCCGGTAAGGATCCGCCGTTCCGCCATCCGCAGCACTCGCTCGCTGAGGTCTTCCTCGAGCTTGTACTGGGGCATGGTCTGGAGTGTGGCGCTGAGGGCGCGGAGTTCATCCAGCAGTTGCCGCGCGGCCGGGCTGGAGGCCAGCAACCGTTCCACCTCGGCCTGCTCGTCGACGGTCAATTCGCCGTCGAGGTAGGCGCTGAACAGTTCGTTGTCCGGCGCGTCGTTCACGATACACACCCCAGGCGGGTTCGGCTGAAAACTACTGGTCGATCATCAACACTTCTTTGAGTTCTTCGCGAAGCTGCAGCCGGGCACGGTGCAGCCGGCTGCGGACCGTGCCGATGGGCAACTCGAGGATCTCGGCGATGGTTTCGTAACAGCATCCGTCGATCTCCCGAAGCACCACCACCACGCGATGCTCCTCACTCAATTGGCCGATGGCCTGCCGCACCTGCCGGCAGCGTTCTTTTCGTTCGAGCGTTTCACCGGGGTCCTCGACCGTGTCCATCGGCTCGATCCCGCTTGTCTCCCGGGCGCGGTCGACCGACAGGATCGGCCGCCGTCGCCGACGGTGGCTGGCGGCCACGTTGAAGGCGATGCGGTACAACCAGGTATAAAAGGCACTGGAGCGCTGGAACGTATCCAACTTGATGAAGGCCTGGACGAAAGCGTCCTGGACCACGTCGCGAGCGTCCTCAGCGTTTCCGGCCACATGGACGACGGTGTTGTACAGCCGGTCCTGGTATTTCTGGACCAGTTGTCCGAACGCCGCCGAGTGGCCCGCCAAGGTCTCGTCGATCAGTTTGGCGTCGTCGTTCACAGCAGGCTCGTAATAAGGGACGCGCCGGCAGCGCCGAAAGTTCCCGCCGCAGTTCCGGTAATCAACGGGAAAAGATGCCTCCCCCCCATCATCCGTATTGGAGGAGATCTGTCAAACCCCAGCAGTGCACTTGTTACAAATCCGTTACGCCGCCTCCGTTTATTCCCCAAGGGGGGGTGTCGCCTGTGGGATCGAGGGGTCAGCGGCCAACTCGGGCCGCCCATGGTATGGTTCGGCAAAAAAGGGGACGGGGGGCTTTTTCGCGGGGAAACGATCGAGCCACCAACACGCTGATGCGAAAAAGCCCCCCTCCCCTTTTTTGCGAGCCCCGAGAACCGCCAAACCTCTTAGCCCGACCAACCACTACCACCCTCCAAACCGACAGGAGAGTCCCCGCTGTTTGGCCCAAGGCGTGTGCTTACTACGGTCGCATTGCCGATTGGGTTCGCCCGCATCGGTCAGACCGCTCCGCCGCCAATCATAGAGCAGCTCGGCTGAACTGGAAGAAACTCCAAAAGCAACATGCCCACGCGGGCGGCGTCCAGCCAAAAATGGGTTCCCACTCCCAGCCAATGGGTCCAAGGGTAACGCTTGCCCTCGGCGTGGTCTCGGATCACCACCACCGCCAGGACCACGCTCAGCAGGACGGGAACTCCAGCGGAGGCCACCACAATGTTCTGCGGCGACATGGTGCGCGCCAAGAACGTGACGCTTGCGATGGCAGCGACATTGACCACTGGAACGGCCAGAAAGAAGGCCCGCCAACGCCGAACCTTCACGCACACCAACGCCCAGATCAGCATGGCGGCCTTGATCCCAAACGTTCCGAGCTCAATGGTCACGAAAACCCACTGCGTCCGCTCAATTGGGAAGTTACCTGAGAATATCAGCAACGTAACGAGAGTACTTCTTGCCAGGTCCAAGACGGCGCCGACTCCCAGGATGACCAGCAGATACTCTCCCGGGTGCGTGGGGAATCGCAGCCCGCGCAGTCGCCGGACGGCAAACAGGATCAACCCGGCCAAGGCGGCCCCCGCACCGATGGCGTGTGCGCTTCCGGTCGCGGCTGCCAGCCCTCCGATCGGCGGCGTACCCTGCTGCGTCGCACGTGACAGGGTTTGAGTAACTCCCAGGTAAGCGGCCACACAGGCGGTCAATGCCAACAGGTGAAAGATCCCCAAACGGGGCGATTCAAGCTCTTCCGGGGCAGGCGCCGACATCTCGATCTCGGAAAGATCGGCCGACGTCAACCGGGATTCGTCGGGGGTGTCCGGCTCCATGCGAGTCTATCCTCACGTACCACGCTAGCCTAAGGATTTCGGGCTTCGTTTTCGGGGGCTGGGAGTACCGGAAACAAGGTCACTAAAGCCCGGTAGGCAAACACGATGGCAGCCACCAGCCCGATCGTCAGCGCGAATTCTCCAATCGCAGGGACATATGCCTTTTCAGCATACGGGGGCTCATAGGCAATGAAGAAGACCGTACAGCGGTTCAGCAGCACCCCGGCGATGTACATGATCGCGGCAGTCAACAGCCCGCCGGGTGAACGGCGGACGTCGGGTGACATGAACATGCAGCAGGGTACGATGGTCAGCAGCCCGAATTCGATCCAGAACATGATGGACGCAGCCGAGCCGTCGAAGAGAAACACGTAGCTGCCGCGGTAGAGCATATCGCCGACCCTGAAGGCGATGTACGAGCCCAACAGATACGGAGCCATGGCTGCCAGCGGCGTGAGGATGTGCATTTCCGGTTTTCGGTCGAACGCCCTGCCGGCAAGCGTCGATTCCAGGATCACCACCGGAAAGCCGACGGCGATGGCGGAGGTAAGAAAGAGTATCGGCAACAGTTCAGACCAGTACAGCGGGTGCAACTTGTAAGGGGCGATGACCATCATGGTTCCCAGGGACGACTGGTGCAAACACGACAGGACCACGCCGGCGATCACGAAAATGAACATCACCTTCCCCAGCACGTGATCTGCCAGGCGGAGCACGATGTCCACCACGTCATTGAAACGTGCCAGCTTGCCTGGAAGACTGACGCGGCCGATAAACCGCTCGCACACGATCGGTACAAACTCGATATACAAGACGGTCAAGTACAACATCACGCACATGGCGACTTCGAACAGCACCGAATTCGCTTGCCACATCCAAGGCATGGAGGGGTGCCAGATGTTGTACCATCGTCCCAGGTCGAACATCAGCCCGATGCCGACGAAGGTATATCCGAGCATGGCCGTCAAGAGGGCCGGACGGACGATGGCGTGAAAATGTTCGCGCTGGAAAATATAGACCAAGGCGCTGGTAGTGAACCCTCCCGCGGCCAAGGCGACCCCCGTGGCCACGTCCACGCCGATCCACAGCCCCATGGGGTACTGGTCGCTCAGATTGGTCACCGAGGCCAGGCTGAAGACCATGCGGTACAATCCCCAACCGACGCCGCCCGTCATGATCGCGATCAGGACCATCATACCCGGCGTGAAGAACTGCTTGGCCACCGGCGCGGCCCGTTCATGAGCGCTCATGGGTGCTTTCCTCGTCAGACGCCGCTTCCGCCCGTTTCTTTCTGGATTTCAGCAACCACATGATACCACCCAGGGCCCCGTACAGTGCCAGGGGAGGAAGGAACCACTTGAAAAGCGCGTGTTGAATCGGTTCCGTATATCCCGGCACCGGGTGATATCCGAACTTGGGAAGCCCTATCTTCTCGAAAGACATCCCCGAAAGATACATCCAGGAGGTTCCACCTACTTCCGTTTCCCCGTAGATGTGCGGGACATATCGACGGGGATGCTTTCTCATTTTTTCGCGGGCCAGCCGCAGAAGCTCCGTCCGCTTGCCGAATGTCATCACCTGCATGGGACAGGACTCGACGCAGGCGGGTATTTTGCCCTTGCTCAGCCGTGTCTGGAAGCAGAACGTGCATTTCCTGACTTCCGGCGTCAACGTGTTGCTGTATTCGTACGCCGGAACCTGAAACGGACAGGCGGCCATGCAATAACGACAGCCGATGCACTTCGAAGCATCATAGACCACCGGCCCGTCGGGTTCGGTGCTAAGAGCCCCCACGATACAGGCAGAGACGCAGGCCGGATAAAGGCAGTGCATGCACTGGATCTTCGCGTAGCTGGACTTGCCCGGATCGTCCGGGTCCTGGTGGCGATTGACCACCGTGTAGGCGTTGTGGTCCATGCGCCGTTTCTGTTCGAAGACGGTCTTGTCCTCGAAGACGTCCGGCGCTCGGTGATCCAGCTCCTTGTTTTCCGCGTTGCACGCCTTCTCGCAACTTCGACAGCCCACGCACCAGGTGCAATCCACCAGTACGCCCAACTGGTCGGCAGCGACCTTCCCGCCGGTTGCCTGCGCTTCTTCCCGGCTGCCGAGAATCGTCAGCGCCCCGGCACCCGCCATGTGCTTCAAGAAACTTCGCCGGTTGCGTGACATGAACTCACTCCTGCCGTTGAGCAGCCAGACGCTTGTCGCCGGGTGCTTTCTCTTCATGACACCCGGTGCAGGTCTGGGGCATCTCCTGCTCGGTCGGGTCCATTTGTTGATGGCAGCCGAGGCACCGCTGGTGATAGGAACCCAACAGCGTGGGCGTGCTGCTGTCGGGCTCGTCGCGCGCCGTGTGGCAGGTCACGCAAGGCGGGACGTCGGCCTTCGCCTCCAAGGGGCCCAGGTGATGGCAGCCCGTACAAACGGTCATCTGATCGGTGTGAAAGTAGCTGGCCAATGGGCTGTTGTTGCTGATATCCGTGAGCTTCCGGGCGATGGCAAGGTGCGGCAACTTGGCCGGCTCGTAGGCATCTTCGATTCGGCTGATCTCGATCTCGTCCTTCACGTCGTCCCCCATGAGTTCCTCGGGCGCCGGCAGCTTTCCAGGCGTTTGGAGCTTATCGAGAGAGCCCGTGTGACAGCCGGAACAACCGGCACTAACCAGTCCGCCCGGCATGAGTTGATGGCAGCCCGCACAATCGGGCTTGGCCTTTTCGGCCTCGTGGCAGCCGACACAACTGAAGGAAGACGAGACCTCGTGATGGGCTTCGGCCAGGGTGATCCAATCCCCTTCCTCACTGCCCTGGACCGTATGGCAGTCTTCGCAAGGTCGCAACGTCTTGTGGTGGCATTCTTGGCACGAACGGCTATAGCCCACGTGCGACTTGTGGTCAAACGCCACCGCTTTCGCCCGGGCGTCGTCCTCCTGCTCGAGCTGGATCAGCATCATGTCGTCCTGCTCGCACTCGGGCCGGGCAACTTCCGCCAGTTCTTCAATCGAACGCATTTCGCCGTCGTGACACTCGCCGCAGTGAATGGGGCCCGCCTTGTCCTCTTGGGCCTTGCGCCGCTTGAGATGGCAGTTGATACATCGGGCATGGGCCGTGGCCTGCTCGGTCAGGCTGTTCTCTTCATCGACTTCCCACACCCAGTCCCGGTTGGCAGGTTCTTTTCCTTGTGCGTTGAACTCTTCCAGCTTCTGCGGGGAGATGTAATGGCACAACTCGCACTCGCCCTCCAGGGCCTTGTCGTGCTTATCGTGGCGAAGATAGTCGAAGCTCACCTTCGGCCACTGGGCTTCCGTCTTCTTGTGCGTAATGTAGAAGCTCTTCCAGTCGAGCGCCCCGGCGTCTTCGGCCACTTTGGAGGGCTCTCGGTGGCAGGCCGTGCATTCCGAGTGGTAGGTATCTCGCAAAACTTCATAGTAGTCCGGCATAACCGGCACGTACTCGGGCCGGCGATACTCCCGCTCGACCACGTGACACTCGCCGCAAGTAACGAACCCCGTTTCTTTGCCCTGCTGTGCTCGTTCGGTATGGCACCCAATGCAATCGTCGTGAAAGGCGTTCATCAGGGCGTCTTTGTCGGTCTGGTCCTCGATGGTCAAGTAGGTGAACAGCAGATCGCCGTCGTCGTCTGGCAAGTAGGTGAACAGCAGATCGCCGTTGTCATCTGCGTCGTGGCACGTTTCGCAGTCTTCACCTTCCTTTTCCAGGGTCTGGGCGTGTTTGTCGTGATCGAAGCGTACGGGAGGCCGATCGAGTTTGTCGAAGATATGCCCAATGGTGATGAACCGGGCCTGCTCGGCCGGTGATGCGTCTTCCGATACGGAATCGCTCTGGTTCGACGAGTCCTTGCACCCGAGCACCACCAAGCAGAGCATCCCCAGGCATCCGCCGATACAGCACGCAATCGACCTCTTACTCATAGCCGTAGTCTTCTTCGTTGTAGGTCAGGGCTTGCCCTGACGTTTGCCCCGTCGCATGTCATCACTCCACTGTAGGGAACGGCCTCCGTGCCGTTCCGTGGAACCGCCGATCGCGGCGGAACGGCACGGAGGCCGTTCCCTACAGAGATCTCCGGCGTTTCGAATTCCCGGATGCCCTCAATTAATCCTCAAAAACAGGACGCGGCAGCAGTTCCGCTTTCTCGACAATCTCCGGCACCCGCTTCTCCCACTCGATGGGCATCAAGTGAACGCCCGCAATACCCTGCATTTCCTTGAACTCCGCAATCTGTTCGCAGCAGATGGCGATTCCCTCGGTTGCCTGCTTCTTCTTCTCGACCCCTTTGAGGCGATCGATCACCCAGTCCGGCACGTCCAACCCCGGCACGTTTTTCCGCATGTACCGGGCCATACCCAGCGACTTCATGGGGGTCACGCCGGCCAGCACGTAGACCTTCTCGGTGAGCCCCATGTCGTTGGCCTGCTTGACCCACTCGCGGAAACGGTCCATGTTGTAGATGCACTGGGTCTGCACGAAATCGGCGCCGGCCCGCACCTTCTTGGCCAGCCGATACACTCTGAATTCGTACGGCTCGGCGAAAGGGTTCGCCGCAGCCCCGATGAACATCTCGGGCGGCTTGGTGAGTTCCTTGCCGCTCATGAACTTGCCCTCATCGCGCATCATCTTCACCATGGCGATGAGCTGGATGGAGTCGATATCGAAGACCTTCTTGCTCTTGGGGTCATCCCCGAACGTCTGGTGGTCGCCGGAGAGGCAGAGCATGTTTCTGATCCCCAAGGCCGAGGCGCCCAAGACGTCGGCCTGCATGGCGATGCGGTTTCGGTCGCGGCAAACCATTTGGAAATTCGGCTCCAGCCCTTCCTGGACCAGCAGGGCAGAAGCCGCCATGCTGGCCATCCGCGCCACGGCCGTCTGGTTGTCGGTGATGTTGACCGCATCGACCATGCCCTTGAGATACTGCGCCTTTTCCTTCACGGCGTCGGCGTCCGCGCCGCGAGGGGGGCCGAGCTCACCGGTCACGGCGAACTTGCCTTCCCTCAGCACTCTCTCCAAATTGCTTCTTGCCTTCATGTTCCCACTGCCTGCTCGAATCATTTGTGACTACGACTTGTCTTTCTTGGTGTACCGGTCCTTGTACGCTTCCAGCACCAGGCTACCCTGAGTTTGGTCTTCCCACTCCCTGGCGGGGAATATTTTGTTGATGTTGTCCAGCCGGCCCTGTTTCTTCAGTCGCTCGTAAATCTGGATCCAGGCGCAGGGAGTGTCTTTGTTCACTTCGCAATGACCGTCCTGAGGCCCGCCGCAAGGACCGTTAAGAAGCCCCTTGGCACACATGCTCACCGGACATATTCCCCCGGTTACATCCAGCACACAATTGCCGCAGCACTTACAGCGCTCCTCATACCACCCGACGTCTTTGTTGACCCCCACAAACAACGAGTTGACCGCCGGGAAGACCGGGATGTCCGGATAGCGTTCGGCGAGGAACTGCACCCCCGCGCCGCAACCCATCGACAGAATCGCATCGCACTGTTTCACGAATTGGTCCAACTCGGCAACGAACTGCTCCTCACACTGTCGTTCAATCGTGAACCCTTTCGTCTCAAGCGGCACCTTGTCCGCCTTGCACGAGACCGTCAGTTTGGTGTTCAGATCGTCGACCTCTCTCTGTCCGCCGGCAAGACAGACGGAGGTACAGCCCCCACATCCTACCGTGAGGATGTTCTTGTAGCCTTCAAGCATCTGCTTGAGTTCTTCCAAGCTCTTGATCTCTGCAACAATCACCTCATTACTCCACTGTTAGCTGTTCTCATCGGGCGGATCCAGAGAATCGGGATAGGCTCCATCAACACCCTGCGAGCGTAGAATGCTCCGAGTGAAGGCAATCATATTGGGAAGGTCGATGCCGAGAGGACAGTAGCAGCGTCCACACAGCGCGCAGTTTTTCCAGACGAGTTCTTTCATCTGTTCCAATTCTGCCCGGCTTACCTTCCCCTTTTTCTTGTAAAGCTTACCGAGAGACTTAAGTACCTTGTAGGAGGGCATATAGTGGAAATCTTCGCCACTGCCCCGGAAGCGAAAACAACTTTCGGCACAGAGAGTGCAACCGGCGCAGGCGTCAAGGCAGAGCTTCATTCTGCCCTTTTTTTGTTTCAGCATTTCCCTGATTTGGTTCAGGTCAATGGGTGTTTGATCATCTTCAGGCATGGGTCTTGTCTTTTCACGGCGACCACGTTCGGCTGCCCCCCCACAAGCTGAATTCGCTTCCGAAAAGGGTTCTGGCAAAGAAGAAAAAGATCATATGTCTCAACTTGGTAAAGGGAATGGCAATCAACAGCAACTGGCTCGCCAGCATGTGGAGAATAACGATCGTCCTGTAATCTACCCACTGGTGGTAGGCCACGAAGCCGGTCAGAAAGGGCGCCGCGGTGATGAAGAGGACCAGGTGGTCGTGGAGCGTAGAAACGGCCCGCACGCGCGGAACCACCAGCCTCCGCATCAAGAAAAAGAGCACACCCAGAAGAACGATTACGGTCATGATATCGATCAGCCCGTCGGGCAGGCTGAAAAAGGATATTCCCCACGATTCACGCAAGAGCAGGTTGTGCGCGAGAGTCAAGACAGGAATTGCAAACAGGCAGCCGTGGAAGACAAGTGAAACAATCGCCATCACCGGGTGTTGCCCGAGCAGGCTGTTTTGCAGGAAGATGATCAGCTTGAGCTTCCGCTCTTCCGGCGAATCCATCCGGATGCCGTGCGAGGGACAGTAAGCCCTCTGCTTCTTCCTGGTCAGACCGAACAATTGAACCACCCGATAGCCAATCCCCCCGATGAAAACGATCGTGGCGACCCACATCAAAGGCCCTCGTGCCAATTCATACATCAGCAGGGATCTCCAAATCGCATCTTGGGGTTCTGAAACGGCGGGCCTCGTAGTTCGGCATTGGAGAACCGCACCGAACGCTCGAGCAGTCCGCAATACCGATCCATCCGATGCGTGGGTCGTGCAGAGCTGCCCGGACTAAGCGGACAAGCTGACCGGCAGAATCAGGGGACCCGATACCGCCTGTAGTGGTAGCCTCTGCCCCATACCCAAAGCGATCGCCCGTGATTATTTGTCTGAAGCCAATACCTTCATACTTGGCGATCATCCTGGAAACGTCCTGAGGAAATCCGGAAATACCGGATAAAATCATAATCGTGCATAAAAGGGGGTAAGTCTAGTCTAGCACAGGCGCGAATGCTCATCAACCACCCCCTTGTGCGGAAGGTGCCGGCCAGCCAAGTGGGCGCCGGCTGGCCCCTTGGGCTGGCCTTGCGCCACCAGTGCGTGTGGGTAGGCAACTCCAGCCGCGGCCTCTTGCGGCCGAAACGCAGGAATTCAAGCCAGAGCAGGCGTTGGCCGTTGTCCCGCAAATCTGCGAGGCCCTGCAATTCGCTCATCACGATGGCATTGTCCATCGCGACATCAAGCCGGAGAACATCCTGCTCGACAGAAAAGGTCGAGTGAAGATTGCCGACTTCGGGCTGGCCAAGCTGGCGGCCAGTTCGCCGGAAGATGGCACGCTGACCGGTACGCATCAGGTGATGGGCACGCCACGCTACATGGCACCGGAACAGATGGAAGGCTCGCATCAACTCGACCACCGAGCCGACATCTACTCGCTGGGGGTCGTGTTCTACGAAATGCTGACCGGCGAAGTCCCGCTTGGTCATTTCGAGCCGCCATCCAAGAGAATCGACGTCGATGTTCGCCTGGACGAAGTTGTCCTTCGGTCGCTTGCCATTTGGTATCTGGGCATTGGCTGTGCTCAGCCGACCGGAAGTCAGAAGTCGGTTTCGGTTGCAGAGAGTGAATCAGTCACTTTGGAAAAATGCCGCACTGAGCCTGTTCCTTGTGCTTATTCTTCTCTTTATGGTTGCCTTGGTGATTGGCTGGCAGTAGCGAACAACTTCCCTGCAGAGAGTATCAATTCTGTTTCCCACTTGAGGAGCAGTGTGAGATGATCCGGATTCGACACACGAAACCCCCCAGGGAAGTTGTTTTTCAGGGAAACCTGGCGTTGCGTATTGACAAAGCCGATTTGCGTCATTAGGCTTACGGAATAGGTTCCGTGAACTTTCAGCGGTGCACGCTTCACGGAGAAGGGATCTTGAGGACCGAGGAATTAGCCATGCTACGCTTGCCACAGAGTTCGGTAGTGTTTGTGCTCGCCGTCTGCCTGACAGTCACGGCACAACCGGCAAACGGAGACTGGGTGTTCACCCATGGCGGGCATTCATATCAACTCGTCACGACCCCGCGGAATTGGGCCAATGCGGCAGCCGATGCCGCTAGCCGTCAGATGTTCGGCCGGTCCGGGACGTTAGTCCACATCGATGACCAAGCCGAGAATAGTGCGATCATCACCGAGTTGCTCGGCGCCATCCCTGCCGGGGATTTCGGCGACACCATAGCTCCCGACGGCGGGCGCGGCTCCTACGTTTGGATCGGGGCGACCGACCGAGACTCGGAAGGCGTTTGGTTGTGGGACGGTAACAACGATGGACTGGGCGACCAGTTCTGGGCAGGTAATCGCAACGGCAACTCCGTCGGCGGCCTCTACAACCATTGGGGACATCTCAACGGTTCCCAGAGAGAGCCCGACAATTACAACGAACAGGACGCGGCGGGAATCTCACTCAACGGATGGCCGCTGGGGGCTGTTGGCGAGTGGAACGACGTGGGGCAGGAGAACACGCTCTACTACCTCGTTGAGTTCAACGCCGTGCCGGAGCCTGCTTCCTTCGCTCTGCTGTGCTTTAGTGGTCTTTTTGGCTTGGCTTGGTGGGTGCTCTCACGAAGGAAGAAATGAGTCTGGTCTACGGATGCAGGCAGCGGAAAGTGGCTTCTTCAACGCTCGCCGTGACCTCACATACGGGGGAGGGTCGTCGACAACCGGGAGACTGAGATGCACGTGAATCTGCCGGGGCGGTGGTTTCTCGCCTTGCTCGTTGCGGCCGCTTGCGGCGGCGACGGCCTGCCGGCGGCAATCGCCGCCGAAGGGACCTTGGAGGAAGCCGTCGGCAAGGATTGCCCGCCGATCGCGTTTGTCAAGCGGCACCATCTGCAACGTCCCTTCGGGGTCGGGACGATCTACTGCTGGAACGTCTACCGGCCCGGCGGGGGGATCTACGTCTACGACCCGGCCCAGCCGGAGAATCCCCCGCGGGAAGTCTTCCGCCGCGACCACGGCGTGGTCTTCGACATCAGCCCTTCGTACGACGGCAAGCGGTTGTTGTTCTCCTGGATGGCGATCGAGCCGGATGGGCAATTCCGGGCGGATCCCAACGCCAAGCGAGAGGCCGGCTGCACGCCGGACTACAAGAAGAACCTCGACTCGTTCCACATCTTCGAGATCAACGTCGACGGCAGCGGCCTGCGGCAGATTACCCGGGGAAGATTCCACGACGTGCATCCGATCTATCTACCCGACGGGCGGATCGCGCTGACCTCCACCCGGGGCAAGAGCTACTCGATGTGTCAGCCGGGACTGTCGTCGGCGCTGTTCACGATGGACGCGGACGGCGGCGACATTCGCCGCATCGATTTCAGCACGTTGGCCGGCTTGTCGCCGTTCGTATTGGAGGACGGATCGATTCTGTTCATGCGTTGGGAGTACAACGACCGCAGCCTGTTCGACATTCAGAGCCTGTGGACGATCAATCCCGACGGCACGCGGCTGCGGTTGTTCTACGGAAACACGATCACCAACCCCAACGTCATCTGGCAGGCCAAACAGATCCCCGGCACCAACAAGGTGCTCTGCACGCTGGGTCCGCACCACGGGAATCCCGTCGGCGCGCTGGGTATCATCGATCCGCAATACGGCGTGGAGGACCTTCGGGGACTGAGGAACATCACGCCGGAGTATGCCTACGATCCCAGCCGGAAATACCACGCCGGCGGCGGCCCGGGCGACAAGCAATACGTTTGGGCCTTTCGCGATCCCTACCCGGTCAGCGAGGACCTGTTCCTGGCGGCCTACGGCGGACCCGAGAAGGGCGGCCCGAACCGCTATCGCATCTTCGCCCTGAACCCTCGAGGCGAGCGGACGATCGTACTGGAGGACCCCGGCATTTCCTGTTTCAACCCGGTCCCGCTCGGCCCGCGAAAGCGCCCCCAGGTGATTCCCTCGACCATTAATCGCGATCAGGGCGATCACGATCAAGACTACGGTACGTTCTTCGTCTCCGACGTCTACCGAGGCCTGCTCGACGACGGCATCCAACGGGGCCAGGTCAAGGCGATCCGCATCATGACCCAGGTCCCCAAACGCTGCAACATGCGCGGCCGGCGGGTGTACGACCACGATCCGTTGGTCGGCCGCGGGTCGTACTACGTCAAGGGTTGCTTCGGCACGGTTCCGGTGGAGGCCGACGGTTCGGCCTATTTCAAGGCTCCCGCCGGCGTGGAGTTGTATTTTCAGGTCGTTGACGGCGACGGGAAGGAACTCTCCCGAATGGGGTCGGTCACGCAGATCATGCCGGGAGAGCATCAGGGTTGCGTGGGATGCCACGAACCGCGGTCCGATACGGCCGTCAGCAGATCGAGATTGGCAACCGGCAGGCGGCCATCCCAGATCAAACCGCCGCCATGGGGCCGGCCCGGTCCGGTCGACTTCGTCCGGCACGTTCAACCGGTGTTGGACAAGTACTGCGTGAAGTGTCACGGCGGACCGGCGCCCGACGCCGACCTGAACCTCTCGGACGACAAGACACGCTACTTCAACATGGCCTATGAAGAACTACTGGCAAAGAAGCTGGTCCATTTCATCTGGGTCAACCAAGGCGGGACCGAGAGCCTGCGGCCCAAGACGACCGGCTCGTACGTCAGCCGGCTGACCGCGTACCTGGACAGCGGACACGGCGACGTGAAGGTCGACGACAACGGCCGGCGGCGGATCTACACCTGGATCGACGCCAACTGCCCGTACTACGCAACGTACGACAACACGCGTCCCGGCACTCCCGGCTCTCGCGACGGGTGGGCCGGGACGGAAGTACCCGGCGCACTGCGGCAGCTTCGACTTCGGGCGTCCGACGGCGACGTGAATCTGACCCATCCCGAGCACAGCCGCCTGCTGCGAGCGAACCTGGCCCGGTCGGCCGGCGGCCTGGCCGAGGACGGCAAGGCGAGGTTCAAGTCCACCCGCGACTCGGCCTATCGACAACTGCTGATGGCCATCGAGGGCGCCCGGACCGCCCTGTACGCCAAACCCCGAGTGGACATGCCCGGCGCCGAACCGGTCCCCTATCCGACCGACTACGGCGGCCTCTACACCGGCTTCGCCGGCCCGTGAACGATGCCGGTTGCGGAAAGTGCCATACCAGTTCGCTGCGCGTTGGCCCCGCACCCACGTCGATCGCGGAAGTTTTTCCGAAGACAGGCCATTCCGTCCCTTTCGGTGACAACGTCATGTCTTTCGGCCAGTTCAACCGTTTCCCGCTATGCAGATCGAGGAAGATGTTCTCCCTCGTCACGCTTCAGCTTTGCACCACCCGCTCGATCACCGGGCCGAACGAGAGCGGCTCGGTCTTTCCGGGCTTGGGCTCAGGCGGCATGCCCGAAGTCTTAGTGCTCGTGTTCGGCACCAGCGGCGGGTTCGGCCGGGTGTGGCTCGCCCGTTCTCGGGAGCTTCTCTGGGGGCTGGCTCCGGCAACCCGGCCAAGGCGGCCAAGGCGGCCGAAGTCGCCGAGGAGACCGCCCGGGCCATGGCGGCACCGACCAGGCTGCCCAACGGGCAACGCGAGGTCGTCGCGCTGCATATTCACGGCCAGTTTACGTTTCGCGACGTTGCTCGGCTGGTGGAAATCCCCATCAACACCGCCAAATCGCGCTATCGCTATGCCCTCAGCGCATTACGAAAGGAACTCGATCATGACCACCGATAAAGACCTGGAAGACGTCCTCAGGCAGGTTCGGCTGAGCACAACCGCCCAGCAAGACGAGCGAATCCTTGGCGACGCGCTGGCTGCAATCGACCAATCTGCGGTCTTTCCGTTGCGAACGTTGGCACGCAGCCTTCGGCATCCTATTTGCTTGCTCTATCCCGCGTGTCCGGCTATACTCAGCGATATGGGATCGGGCCGATCGCGCAGCGGCTGCCGAGCGCTCGGTGTGCCCGGGACGGGGCCAAGATCCTTCGGAACATACTGCCGCCACGTTTTGAGGTGATTCTCGCGGCAGATCGAGTGACAGTCCCACGAATTCCCGGCCATACGTGGTAGAAGGGTTTACAATAACACTGTGAACCGGCCCCCCCGATGGTATGGGTCCTGGAGACATCATGATGGGAAAACTCCCTCGGCGGATGCAGCGTCGTCGGCGTAATCGCTCACGGCCACGACGGTTGTCGTTGCAGTTGCTCGAGCCACGGCTGCCGATGGACGCGGGCATGGCCCAACTGGTCGACGATGCGGTCGACGTCAACCAGAACGGTCTCGAGCAGCCCCTGGAGGTGTTGGCCAACGACGTCTTCGGTGAGGAGTACACCGGCCAGCGGCGAATCACGTCGGTGAGCTTCGGCAGCGAAGGCGGGAGGGTCGAGATCGCCGCCGACGGCCGTGCCATCGACTACGCTCCGCCGGCCGACTTCGCCGGAACCGAGAACTTCGCCTACTTCGTCGACAACCGGCTCTCGGCAACCGTGACGGTGACGGTTTCATCGCCGCTGGCTGCCGACGGATACGAGTTTCCACCCGACGGCCAGGTGAGGGTCCTCGACGTGTTGGCCAACGACCCGTTCTGGCCGGGCTACGGCGATCTGCGAGAGATTACCTTCGTCAGCCAAACCAGTCTCGGCAGCGAGGTGGCGATCGCCGACGACGGCAAGTCGATCCTCTACACGCCGGCCCGCGACGCCTTCGGCAAAGACGCACTGGTCTACATCGTCGACGACCTCTACCCGGCACAGGTCACGATCGAGGTTCCCAATCCGCTCAAGAACGATCGTTATCTCGAGATCGTACAGAACAGCGAAAACAACGTGCTCGGCGTGCTGGGCAACGATTTCTTCTGGCCCGGCTACTCGCAACCCGGGAAGATCACCTTCGTCACCGAGCCAACCAGCGGCGCGACGCTGACGATCGCCACTGACGGCAAGACGCTGTCCTACACTCCGCCCGACGAATTCTCCGGTCGGGACAATTTCACCTACGTCGTGGACGGCGTCTACGAGGCCCACGTCAACCTTCAGGTTCGCCGCCCGGTTCAGGACGACCGGTTCGAGATGGATATCGGCGGCACGGATCATCCGCTTGATCTGACGGCCAATGACCACTTCAGTTACTGGGACCGTGGCAGGTGGATCGAGCGCGACGTGGTTGATCGCGTCACTTCGGTGGGCGAGACGGCCGAGGGGGGAACGGTAACAATCATGGCCCACGGGCAGGGCGTCCTCTACTCCGCCCCCGCCGGATTCGAAGGGACGGATACGTTCGAGTACATCGCCGACGGCAAGCACAAGGCCACGGTGACGGTGAACGTCACGCGCCCCGTCCGCGGCGATTCTCGCACTGTCTACGAGGACCACGTCAACAACCGCCTCGATGTGCTGCTGAACGACTTCATGGGAAACGGGTACAACGGCCCGGGGATCATTACGTCGGTCGCCGAGGCCCCCGTGTCACCTCGTTTTCCGATCGTCGCGGCGGACTGGGGCCAGCCCGGGGACCCGACGCCGCCCGGCGAGACGGTTCAAAGAGGCAGCATGACGATCGCCCCCGACGGCAAGTGGCTGGTGTACACGCCGGCGCCCGGTTACACCGGAGTCGATGTGTTCAGCTACACGGTGGACGGCGATTTCGAGGCTACGGTCCGAGTCTCCGTGAAATCGGCCGTCACCAACGACTACATCCAACTGGACCCCGATCCCTCGGCAACGGAGTACTCGCTCTACGTGATGGGCAACGATCATTTCGGATGGAACTACCCGGGTCCCGGCGTGATTACGGCCGTCGGCGCGGCGGACAACGGCGGCCGCGCGACGATTTCCGAAAACGGACGCTTCCTCCTATTCGTACCGGCCGACGGTAGTGCGGGCCGGTTCACCTACACCGTCGACGACAAGTACGAGGCATCGGTCTCCGTTTCCTTCAGAAACTTCCTCTCGGGCGACTCGATCGTGGTCGATCAGAACAGCGTGGACAAGGAGTTAACGCCCCTGGAAAACGATTTCCGCTCCCGCAGTAGCGCCAACTACCGTGGTCCCCGCCGGATTACAGCCGTCGGTCTACCCGAACAGGGAGGGAACGTGACGCTCGCGGCCGATGGCCAGACGCTTTGGTACCGGCCGGCCGCAGATTTCTTCGGCACCGACCGTTTTACCTATACGGTCGACGGACTGATGCGAGCCTGGGTGACCGTCAACGTGATTCGGCGCGTTCGAGACGACGCCTATCGGGTCGACCCGGGCAGCCGCGACAACTCGCTGGCCGTACTGGTCAACGATCTGTTTGGGGCCAACTATTCCGGGGCCGGACGAGTCACCGCCGTGGCCGAAACCAGCCAAGGCGGAACGGCCGCCGTGGGCGAGGACGGAAAGTCGATCTACTACACCCCGCCCGCCGGATTCACCGGCCAAGAGAAGTTCGTCTACACGGTCGACGGCGCCCTGAAGGCCGAGGTGACCGTGTCGGTCGCCGAATCGGTCTCGGGCCGGCTTCCGCGGTTCGACTCACCGGAGGCCTTCGAAGAGTTCCTGCTCGACGAAGCCCTGCAACGCTACGAGGGTCAGTTCGGACAAGAGTATCGATACACCGAATATCCCGGGGAACTCTATAGCGATAGTGGCATGGTGAGTTTCGCCAGTACCGCGGGGGAGCGCATCTATTCCGAGACCAACGTCCAGGTCGCCGGCGTCGACGAAGGCGATATCATCGAGACCGACGGAGACTATCTCTACATCTTGACGGACCGTGAAGTGATCATTGCCAACGCCTGGCCCGCCGAGGAACTGGCGATCGCTTCGCGGCTGACCGTCGAGGGCACACCCATCGCGGAGTATCTCCACGGCGACCGTTTGACGGTGATCTCGCGGACGTCGTACGAGCGGCCTTACGAGTGGGACCGGCTTACCGTCATGCCGCCGCAGCGTTGGCGTGTAGAGACCATGGTTACCGTCTACGACGTCTCCGACAGAGGATCTCCGACGGTGGTCCAAAAAACGGTGCTCGACGGCGGCTACGTCGAGTCGCGTCGCATCGACGATTATGTCTTCCTGGTGCAGCGCAACTACACCAACCTCCGGCTGCCGGGGCCGCTGAGGATCGACGACCCGCCGGAAAGCCCCGTCAACTCCGAGCCCGTCACCCCCGAGCCCATCTCAGTCGACGGCATCGCAATCGACTCCAGCCTCATCAGCCCCAGCCTCATCCGTCCCGGCCTCATCCGTCCCGGCCTGATGCCCCGCAGAGAGATCACCGGCGTTTACGAATCGTCAGAGCAGTACCTCCAGCGGATGAAGGCCGAGATCGGCGGTTTCATCGAGAGGGCCATGCCGCACTACGCCAGCTTCGGGCCGGACGGTGAACTCGTCCGCACGGGGTCGCTGGGCGGGCCGGAAGACTTGTACCAAACCCTGCGTCCGGAAACCAATACGCTGGTCTCCGTCGTCTCGATGAACATCAGCAGTGACCAACCCGGCATCGTCGCGTCGACGGGCATCTTCACCAGCGGCGCCGACGAGATCTACGGCTCGCTGGACAACCTCTACGTGTTCGACCAGCAGTACACATCGGAAGACGGAACCGTCACCCAGATCTTGAAATTCGACTGGGACGCCGAGACCGGCGGCGTCGAGTTCGTCGTCAAGGGGCAGGTTCCCGGCCGGTTGCTGAATCAGTTCTCCGCCGACGAATTCGACGGATACGTGCGAATCGCCACCACCATCACCAACCGCCGCAGCGGCAACTGGTCGAGCCGGTCGGAGAACGTGTTGTTCGTCCTGCGCGATGACCGCGGCGTGCTGGAGTTCGTCGGCAGCATGCAGAACCTGGCCCTGGAGGAGACGATTCGCTCGGTCCGCTTCATGGGCCGGCGGGCCTTCGTCACCACGTTCCGCGACATTGATCCGCTCTTCGTCCTGGACCTCAGTGACCCGGCCAATCCGCGCCCTGGCGGCCACATTACGATGCCGGGTTACAACAGCTACATGCAGTTGATCGACGAGACCCACCTGCTGACCGTCGGCCGCAACACCACGATCACCGGCAGCGGTCCCACCCAGGTGTCGCTGTTCGACGTCGAGGACCTCAGCCGGCCGCGAATGATCGATCAGTACACGTTCCAGCGGTTCTCCACCTCGGAAGCGGAAGTCGACCACCATGCCTTCGGTTGGTTCGCCGAGCACCAGGTGCTGGCGATGCCGTCAGAGCGAAGCTACTGGGAGCGTGTCGATGAGGACGGCGACGGCTATCGCGAAAGCCGCAGAAGGGTTCGCGAGCACGAGCTGATCACTTTCAAGATCGACGTTACCGCGTCGCGGCGGTCGGGCGACGGGATCCAACTGCTCGGCCGGATCGAACACGATTCACCCGTCCGCCGCAGTGTCTTCATCGAGGACGTGCTCTACTCGGTCGCCAACGATTCGGCCGAAGCGGTCAGCATCGTGGATCCGACGCTCAGCTATGCGAAGATCGAGTTTGAAAGTCAGGCCCCCGACGAGCCGCCCGACGGCGGCGAAGTGCCTATCGTCCCGCAGCCGTCGTCCGGGCCGGTCGCGATCGACCTCGCCGTGGTCGACTACCGCCGGCTGGACGGTATTGCCTTGGCCGGCGAACCGACGCTGCTGGACTTCAAACCGATGCGCAACGGGATCTTGACCGTCGCCGCCCACCAAATCACCGCCGTCGACAACCTCGAGTTGACGTTGCTCGACGACGCGGGCAACCAACTGGCCACGGCCCAGCCGAGTCAGCCGGTGACGGCCGATGCCTGGCAGTACGAGTGGCGGTTCGACCGGGCGGTCGTCGCCGGCTCTACTTACCGGTTGCGGTTGACCGGCGACGGGGCCGTCATCAATTTGCGCCTGGCAAACCTTCTCCGGCACGAGGGCACGACGGTAACCGTGTACGGCACCGGCGGCGACGATGTGTTCGAGTTCGACGCCTCACGGGTGGCTGCCCCGCTGACGGTCACGATCCATGGCATCGCCTACGCCTGGGAGGACCCCGCGGTCGAC
>SDBV01001449.1_pt1 | contig 35836 bp, 30 predicted proteins | sample 2277081 | NCBI WGS metagenome assembly SDBV01 (sample SAMN10402039, study PRJNA504765) | marine sediment metagenome | isolation source: marine sediment core GS10_PC15, 223 cmbsf | place: Arctic Ocean: Southern Knipovich Ridge | collected 2010 | reverse complement strand
GCTGAAAATATAAACAGCAGAATTCAAAGATTTGTCATGATAAATCAGGGCACTAGAGATGGAAATTTTTTCTACTTCAGAATAGCCAACTATTTTTCCAACACCTCAAAATGAGATTTAGCCTTTATATTCCTTTACCACTTCATATACTATGGTATATGGATAGTCAGCATATCGCAAATCGAAATATTTCATTCTATTATCAGTATATATAGAAAAGCCATCGAACGATGAATAATCCTTAATGTCCTTGGATTTAAGTTGTTTGATCAACCTGCCGGTTTTGTCATAGCTGCGTCCTTTTAGGCTTGTGATCTTTCGCAAATTATCATAGCCAATCCTTACTTCAGCATAATTATCCGCCTTTTTATTTAGTATGGTGACTACATACTTTATATAGCTTTTACCTTTCCTTTTATCAATTACTTCAAATCGTGTTATGTCCTCTCTTACGACTGCATTACTATTTTTTAGTAGATCTTCAAGTATTTCGCTGACCGGATAGCTGAGTCTTTTTTGCGCTTTCAAATGAAAATTAAAACAACAAACAAATGAAACTATGAAAATGATTATAAGTAAAAATAGTTTGTATCTCATGGTGTATCTTGTTAGTTGGAGCTAATTTTCTTCAGGACAATCTGTTCATTTTGTTTTGAAACCAGCACGGAATAAAATTCCTTCAAATCAGGAAATTTATCCGGAGTGTAAAAACTTTCTTTGATTTGCCAGGAATGAACCAATTGCAAATTGTTGCCAACCACCTGCACCAAATATTTTAAACTTGCCGTTCGATCTGGAGTTACCATGCTGACAGATTCCGGGAGTTCATCTACCACATACCCATCAGGTATGGTCAAATTAAGTCGGTAATCGTTTTTTATTGGAACAACAAATTCAATGGGCATCTTTCTTTTTTCCTGCTTCAAAGGATTCTCTTCAATTTTGCCAATTAATATTGGATTTATATAGATCATATTGCCCATGGCTTCTGCGGCGTTGCTTATTGTGAGTTCTATTTTCTCTTTTATTGGGTCATTAATATCTTCAGGAACTACAATTTCAACATTTCCAATTTCCCAATCCGTGTTGGTGCTTTTGAGGTTTTCTATATACTTATCTTTGCCATCCCGGGTTATTTTTTTTCGGATATTTACTGAACTATATCCATTGTTCCTTTGATTAACAATTCCTGTCATGAGTCCTTCTTCATCGAGTGTCAGCATACACATCGTTGATTTTCCCATACTCTTGATGGGTTTTAGATCAACCCAACCTGGCCTGGTTTTGGATATCGCGTACCCTCTTTGATTCAGGCATCGATAAGGCAATACTCCAAATGGCAAATCTTTTTCTGTTGCATCCAGAAGTACAGATTTGCCGTCTATGGTTACCCGGACGATCAGATAATTATACTTGTTTATGAAAGGATAAACCGGATGTACCAGTCCATTATCTATGGTACTGATCACGACAGGATCTGCAGTGATTTCCACTGCACTCAACATGGATACAAGAAGTGCATTGATGTCAGCACAACTTCCAGTTCTGTCATCATAGGATTTTTTGATGCTTTGACTGGGTATATACCTTTCCCGTCCATCCCATTTCATGTGTTGGGCAACGAAATTATAAACAGCAGTAGTACGCTCAACAGGATCCTGGTATTCTGAAATAATCTGATTGGTAACTTCTTTATAGAACGATTTTTTCTTCATATTTGGGCCAAAATTCTTGTAGTCATTAATAAACTTGGAAACCAACCCTTTCCAATCGCTTAAGATAGGATGATTTTCCTTGGAGAAATTCCGGAAGTTTGATAGCTGGAAATCTACGCCCTGCATATAATTATTATAATTGCCTACAAAATTTTCGTCTTTCAGTGCGGGCATATCTTTTGCTATCCATCTCATAACCTTATCTACATAATCTATTTTTTGATGTGTGGTAGATCCAGGAGTAGATTGATGTAATGAAGTATTAGCTCTTGTAGTTTGTGACCAGGAAATATTCCTTGGCCTGGAATTAGTTTCAAATGTATGGTAGGTTTCAAAACCAGTGGAATTTTTCAAATAGGTAAAGTACTCCGGAATACTCACAATATATTCACTCCATTTTACCGGAATTGATTTCTGAAACTCCCATCTATCAAGTATCGTGTGATAATTGGAATTGACATTGTAGGAAAACTCGATGACTGATCCCTCTTTTGCATTAGGCATAGTAAATTTTACCCGCTTGTAATTCTTGCTGGTTTTTTCAGTAAAAATGTCGCCCTTGCCCAGCTTTGATTTCACAACTTTTCCATCCTCAAGTGTATAAGTAAAACCTTTGATCTGGGATACGGATTCTTCAAAATTATTGTCATCATACAGCAGCACCGATTCTGTTGCCCAGTCGTAACCATTATCGTTGAAAATCTTAATTCTGCAAATTCTTTTCAAATGATTTTCCCATTGACCTTCAGTCGTATTAAAGCTAAAAGTTAGATAACCATAATCACATAGTACTACGGCATCGGCATCGGGATCAGCTTCATAGGTCTCCATTTCAATCTCTTGCTTGGATACATTTCCAAGTTTGATTGGTGGTTTATCGGCATAAGAATCGATACAAATTGTAAGAAAAGCGATAAGAGCAGCGGTTTTCAAGTAGTTTTTCATGATAAAAAATTAATTAATAGATGTTTAAAAATATTGGGTTGTATTGTAATTAAGTATTAGAATACCTACATAAAGATAAAAAATAATTCGTAAGAGGCAAATTGATCAAAAAATAAGACTAGACAATAGTTTTTTTAGTGAAAATCTATTGATGTGATATATTGTATATTATTAATAAAAAATATGAATAAATCATAGTGGATATTTATGCTACAAATCTCTTTTTTTGAGTACCAGATAGGAGAGCCCTGCAAATAAAATTCCATAGAAAATGGCCCAGATAAGTTGCTCCAAAGAAACTGCCGACTGTACATCCATATTCACATACTTGGTAAATGGAAATTGGTTAAGGTTGTCAATGGTATTCATTGGTAAAAATCCACGAACTTTTTCAGGCAAGCTCCATGAAATAATCGGTTCTAATATGAAATCATAAACAAGCAAAATAATGATGGATAAGCCGGTTCTTTTAAGAATTAAGGACAGAAATAGTGCATAAATAAAGTAGATCAGCAGTTCAACAAAATAAGCCAACACAAAATCAAGTCTGCTCAAAACGTTTGATAATTCTACCTGCACACCTTGTGTAAAACCTAGCGCCAAGCCAATAATGAATATCAGAAACGTAGAGCTGAGAGCGAGGATTATTGCCAAACCTATTTTGGAGAACAGCCACTCTCGCCTACTTAATCCATCAATAATATTTTGTCTTGCGGTAGAAAAGGTAAATTCATTGCAAACCGAAGTAACAACAATTAAGGCCAAAATAATCTTGAAGTATCCGGAAATGTAGGTGAGGTTTTGCCACACATCAGGAAATTGCAGTATCGGTTTTAAGGACAGATCAATTTCCGGAATGTTATTCACCATTAGGTTGGCGCTTTGCAGGAATGAATTGAAATTCATGGAGGTGAGTGATAACACTACAACATGTAGCCCTATCAAGATCCAAAAACCGGAACTTGTCACTTGTTTTCTTGCTTCAATTCTTAATAGTTTAAGCACGTTTTTCAGATAATAGGTGTAAAAATTCTTTTTCCAAGCTTCCTTTTTTATGTGCAAAATGAGTAATATCTACACCATTGTTGATTAAAAAGGCGCTCAATTCTGATGCTTTGTAACCATCTTTTAGTTTTATCGTGTATAATCCCGATTTCTTCTCAATTTGAGCAATCCCATCAAAGCGAGTCAGGCACTGATCTAGTTTGTCAAAATTATCTGTGCTAACTTCAATTCCTCCATCCTCAGAAAGAAGTGATTGCACTTGTCCTTCGTATATTTTTTGTCCGAATTTTAGCACGGCCACATGAGAGCATACCTTTTGAACCTCATCCAATAAATGACTGGCCATAATAACCGTTGTCCCTTGATCGGCAATTTTCAAAATCAATTCCCGAACATCTGCAATCCCCTCCGGGTCCAAACCGTTTGTTGGTTCATCCAAAACCAGAACTTCGGGCTCACCAAGTAAGGTAGCGGCCAAAGCTAGTCGCTGTTTCATGCCTGTGGAATAGGTCATGAATTTTCGATTTGCATTTTTTGCTATTCCGGCGATATCAAGTTTTTCATGAATATCGGGCGATTTTATGTCCTTGATATCAGCAACCAATTGAAGATTTTCGTATCCATTGAGGTGTGGATAAAAGTTTGGATTGTCAAGCATAGCGCCAATTTTTTTTCGCTGATGATGATTATTCCCGCCTTCTAACCATGAAAATGAACCCGAGGTAGCATTGGTGACGCCAAGTACAATTCCCAAAGTAGTCGTCTTTCCACTACCATTTGGCCCTAAAATACCAAAAACATCTCCTTTATGAATGTCGATGCTTAGATTATCAAGGGCTCTTACATTTCCATAGTTTTTGGAAAGTCCGTCGATTGATAGGATTTTTTGCATAGTGATGGAAAAGTAGTGCTTTTTATTTAATCCAACGAACAAAATTATATTTGTGGATTAAATCTTATGTAAACCAGGATGAAATTAAGTTTTGGAATAAGAGAAGCTACTCAAGGGTCTTCAAATCCTTTTTTTCGTCAATATCAATCTTGCCGTCTATAAAAGGTATCTCAACAATATTTTTAATATAATTTGCTAATATTTTTTTTCCTCCTTCATCGCCTTTTAATTCTTTTAGCTTATCAAAGTAAAAACTGTCGATAAGCACGGGAACGCCAAAAGTACTGGAATATGCAGAAGCAATGATCATTGGCCGATTTGAATCATAGGCGTTTGCAAGCTTTTTGAGATGGGAGGCATCGACCTTTGGCTGATCTGACATGGTTAGCAATATGGCATTAGTCTCAGGGCTTTTAACTAAAATATGCTTTAAGCAATTTCTGATTGAAGCGCCCAAACCTTCTTCCCACTCTTTGTTAAAAAATATATCCAACGCTAAATCGGAGATTTCTTTTTCAATGTTTTTATGATCGTAACCAGTCACCACAGTTACATGGCCAATGTTGGCATTTATGGCTTCATTGGAAATTCTCCTGATCAAAGTTTCACCTTTATATTCCAATAGCTGTTTTGGTTGACCTAATCTTCGGGAAGCTCCAGCCGCCATAATCAAGACTTCTATTTTGGTTTCACCAATCATCTCATTAATTCTTTTATCACTAATTATTTCCGATTCAATTTAGCATTTTAAATCGTTAATTTCGTATTAATAATTATTCTTTATTTAATTTCAACGCTCATTTAGAAAACGTCAACGCACCATTTTTTTAGATTATACCATTACCAGGGATAATAACAAAGTTTATGAATAAAAAAGCAAAATATTTTCAGTTAAAAGCACTGAACTTTGATCAGCAAGTTATTGAATTAACATCGATGTTTAATACTTTTTCATTTTATAGAATTGTAACTTTTGTGGTATTTTTTGTTGGCGCAATTCTTTGTATTAAATATGGGTTGGGTTTGCTTTTATTTGTTGCCGTGGTATTATTTGTCTTCATTTTTGGTTTATTGATAAATCATCATAATAAGATTGCAAAAAAGAAGAAAATCAGTCAATTACTTTCTCAAATAAATAAAGAAGAGGTAAAAAGATTAAATCATGATTTTGAAGGAATTTATGATGGAAATGAATTTGTAGATGAGCATCATCCGTATGCTGTTGATCTGGATATTTTTGGGAGGAGTTCATTATTTCAATTAATTAATAGAGCAGGTACAGTTGATGGAGCGCAACTACTAAAATCATGGCTGGTCAAAGCTTCGTCAAAGGAGATTATTGAACTGAGGCAAAAAGCAATTTCAGAGCTTAGCCCAATGATTGAATGGAGGCAAAAGTTACAGGCATTTGGTAGCTTTAGTTCGAGTAGTAAGGAAAATAAACAAGCATTCTATACGTGGTTGAAAGGCGAGGATATGATCAGAAGTAAGTTCTTTTTCAGAATCATCCCTTATGCAATTATTGTTTTTTTCTTGTCACTTCTGGGAGGAGTCGTATTTGGAAATCTTTCACAAGGCTTTTTGTTGTTGCCAGTTATAATTTCAGGATACCTTTTATATAAAATAAAGGATTATTCACGGGCTACCTATGACCTGACCTTAACGGGTGTCAATATGCTTGAATCTGTCGAAAATATTGTTCATTTGATAGAAAATAAAAAATTTGAACATGATTATTTGATCAATTTTCAAAATCACCTAAAGCCAAAGGACATGGTGGCTTCACGAAAAATAAAGGATTTACGCAAAATATTTGAACTGCTGAGTTTACGGGGTAATCAGATATTCATGATCCTGAACATTACGTTTCTTTTTGACTTTATACTTTTGGCCTTAGCTGAAAAGTGGAGGGCAAGTTATAAACATGAAATAGCGGGTTGGTTTGATTCAATTGCAGAATTTGAAGCACTGAGTAGCGTTGCTGCATTTGCGTTTGCAAACGAAGGTTATGTATTCCCCGAAATCAAAGAAAATGATTTCTTTTTCCAGGGAACGAATATTGGACATCCACTTATGCCAGATGATCAGAGAATCAATAATGACTTTGAGCTGCATGGCAGGGGGAAGTCTTGTATTATAACGGGATCGAATATGGCGGGGAAAAGCACATTTTTGAGAACAGTTGGGATAAATGCGGTGTTGGCGCTTGCCGGCGCTCCGGTTTGCGCAGATTCGTTTCAAATTTCATATTTCCAGGTATTTACAAGTATGAGAACCAAGGATAATCTGGAAGAAAATATTTCCTCTTTTTACGCTGAGTTGTTGCGTCTAAAAATGCTGCTGGAGCAAATCAAAGAAAGTAATTCAGTTTTCTTTTTATTGGATGAAATTTTAAAAGGGACTAATTCTGTGGACAGGCACATTGGAGCGGAATCATTAATAATTCAATTGAATAAACTGGATGCCTTTGGGCTTGTTTCTACGCATGATTTGGAATTGGGGAAACTTTGTGAAAAAAATAATCAAATAGCTAATTTTAATTTTAGTAGTAGAATTAATGAGGAAGAAATTATTTTTGATTATAAATTGCGACCCGGTATTTGCCAAAGCACAAATGCCAGTCAGCTCATGGCAAAAATGGGAATTCAAATTAAATCATAAATATAAATCGTTTAAAAAATGGTTAATGCACAAGTAGGAATTGTAATGGGTAGCCTGTCTGATCTCAACATCATGGAAGAGGCAGCTAAATTTCTTGAATCTTTTGGGATAACGTATGAAATAAAAATTATTTCCGCACACAGAGCTCCTGATCTTCTTGCCGAATGGGGCGGATCTGCAAGAGAAAGAGGCATGAAAGTGATCATTGCCGGAGCTGGTGGAGCAGCTCATCTACCTGGAGTTACTGCAGCCTTCACCACTTTGCCGGTGATTGGTGTACCTGTAAGATCCAGAATCTCTATTGATGGTTGGGATTCGATATTATCCATCCTTCAAATGCCTAGTGGGGTTCCCGTGGCTACAGTCGCTTTAGATGCCGCCAAGAATGCAGGCATACTTGCAGCGCAAATCATAGGCACGCACGATGAAGAGATAGCCACTAAGCTGGCGGACTTTAAGGTAGAGATGAGAGAAAAGGTAGTGGCTTCAGGAAATGAATTGAAAGAAAAGGGTTATTAATCTGAATAATCGGACTGGATCTTTATCGGTTAAAATAGAGGGCAGCTCTAATAACTCCATTTTATTTCCCAACTTGGGCTTTTTCCCAGCTACTGCGTTACCAAAATACTCATTTAGCGATGCTAAACTCTGTTTTTGGTGCCTTGTATCTGAAAAAAATACCTGTGTTGGTATTCCAAAAGGAATTAATAGAGGTGCCCTAAAGTAAAAAGGTTGAAATTTCGACCTTTTTATTTTTTTCTCCTTCTTTTCATTCTGAATTTTGAATCATCAATTTCAGGGGCTGTTTTTTTAAGGGTTTTTATTTCCGAATATCCTTTCCATAATAAGTAAAGTGCAAATGCCATTGGCAGATATGCTAATAAGTTAATTACGCCATGTAAATCACCATTTATATAAAACAAGTATATTAGAAATGCAGAAACCCCAAATGCTAGCAGGCCAAGATACATTTTGAATTTAGCCTTTTTTATTTCTTCGTTAACGCGATTTTCTTCAATAACAAATTCATCTACCAACCTAATGAGGTACGAAATTGATTCCGGGCTTAGTTCACTCTCAAAATGAGTTCTGATATCTGAATAAGATTTTCCTTCATCCTTAAGTCTCAATGCTTCCTGAAGTTGTTGGTCTATATCTTGATCGCCCATAAAATTATTTTTATGAAAAGTACTTATTGGAGTATAAAATAGGAAGCGTTTCTTCTCTAAAATTCCAATATGGAAAAATTGAATTGTCTGAAAGTTATGTAATTCCTGCTTTCATTTTTGTCATTATCACGATAAAAAAAAGAACTTTGTAGCCTAAGGGTGCCCTGAATAAAAGGAGTCTTTGATTTGAATATAATTTGAACTACCACATAAGTAAATCTACGTATCTGTTTTGTTTTTAGATGATTATGCAGTTCATTTTGTTTTTTTTACAAAATTGTAATCGCAAATAATTTTCATAAAATAGTAATAAGAGACAATGTAATTATTTAGCATGAAATGAATAAAAAGCCGAATTATTAAAATTTATCTTTGCCTCGGATCAAGAGAGATAAATGTGAAGTAGATATGAAGAAGATCTTAAACAACGAATTTGCCAGTGTGAGTTATGATAATGATAGCAATTCTATTATAACAGTTTGGAAGAAGCCCTCCACCTCAGATGCCTATAAAGTTATTTTTTCTTTGATGCTCGAGAAATTATTGGAATTTAAGGCTAATGCATTAATCATAGATATTTATCAACAAGGGATTGTTAGCACTGAAAACAGACTTTGGCTTCAAAATGAAATACTTCCAATGGCATATGACTATGGATTAAGGAAAGTGGCTACAATTACTCCAAATGATGTTTTTTCAAAGTTTTATGTTGAGAGCGTAAAAAGTGGAATATTTGTCAATTCTATTGAATTGGAATTCAGCTATTTTAATGATTTAGTTTCTGCACAGGAATGGGTCATAAAACAGGAAGTAGCAGCCTAGGAACAAAATAGAAAAAGAGAGTTCAAAAGTGAACCCTCTTTTCTCATCAAATCAGATTTAATTAAAAGGCATAATCATTTTTTTCAAGAAGGTAATTGGCGACCCTTCTTCTTGCTTCCTTCAGATTGAACGGTTCGATTTTGGTGAAGCGCTTCAAACCGATAAGCATCATTCTCAATTCATCACCATCAGCGAAAGCATAAATGGCTTGTTTGCCGGCCCAGACTGATTTTTCAATAGCGGTATACAGATAAATCCTTGCTAAATCCATATAAATTCCTGACTGCTCTTTTCCCCTCATAGAGATGATTTTTTCGACCCTGAGCAAAGCTGATTCAGCGGCATACCCTTCAATCATCATATCCGCAAGGTTCATCAGAATCTCCTGCTCATCTTTCAAATTCGTCATCAACTTCTGCACAGCAGCGCCGGAAATCATCAGACCTGCTTTCTTTAAATTTTGAATAGCTTTTTTTTCTATTGCGAAAATATCATCACTTTCATTGCTTCCAAAATCAGGGATCGAGGTTAATTCTTTGGCTACAGCCATTGCCGGTCCCATCAAATCAAGCTCACCTTTCATAGCTTTTTTCAGGATCATATCAACGGTCAGCATTCTATTAATTTCATTTGTGCCTTCAAATATCCTGTTGATCCTGGCATCCCTATAAGCTCGCTCCATGGGGCCATCCGCAGAGTAGCCCATGCCTCCGAAGATTTGAACTCCTTCATCGACTGCATAATCAACTGTTTCTGACCCATGAACTTTTAAGATTGCGCATTCTATCGCAAACTGTTCAGTTGATTTTAGTTTGGCTTCGGCCTCACTCATTCCATTGGAAACCATGGCGTCATAAGCGTCATCAATATTTTGGCCTGCTCGGTAATGAGCAGATTCGGAAGCGAAAATTCTGGCCGCTATATCACCGATTTTATGTTTCATCGCACCGAAGGAACCGATGGTTTTTCCGAATTGTTTACGTTCATTGGCATATTTTATCGCATGGGATAATGCCCCTTTTGCTCCGCCAACTGTACTGACTCCCAATTTTATTCTGCCAATATTCAGAATATTCAAAGCGATCTTAAATCCATTTCCTCTTTCAGATAGCATATTTTCAATCGGGACATTACAATCGTTGAAGAATATCTGTCGGGTAGAAGATCCTTTAATGCCCAACTTCTTTTCTTCTTCATTCATAGTGATGCCTCCAAATGATCTTTCGACAATAAAGGCAGTCAGGTCTTTGTCGTCTTCTATTTTGGCAAACACAATAAAAATATCAGCAAATCCTGCATTGGTGATCCACATCTTCTGACCATTGAGCAGATAATATTTCCCGTCTTTCGTGAGTGTGGCTTTAGTTTTTCCAGCATTGGCATCGGAACCTGCATCTGGTTCAGTCAGGCAATAGGAAGCTTTGTATTCTCCAGTTGCAAGCTTGGGTAGATACTTTTCTTTTTGCTCTTCATTTCCATAATAAAGAATTGGAAGCGTCCCTATTCCGGTATGAGCAGTGAAGGCAACGGCAAAAGAATATCCTTTACCAAATTCTTCGGCGATGAGCATAGATGTGTTGAAATCCATTCCATATCCACCATATTGTTCCGCCACTGAAATGCCTAGAAGGCCCAACTCACCAGCTTTATCTAATAAGCCGGGCATTAGCTCAGGATTTTCCATTGAATCAATTTCATCCAACTTCGGAAGCACCTCAGCAGCCAGGAAATCCTTACAGGTCTGAGCAATCATTTTTTGCTCCTCATTCCACTCTTCAGGAATGAAAATTTCAGAGGCTAAAGTTTCTCTAATTAGAAATTCGCCTCCCTTAATCGCAGTTTTTTGGTCGATCGTTTCCATGATATATTTGTTTTAGTTTAATCTCTCATAAATGCCGGCTACTCCCTGTCCGCCACCAACACAAGCCGAAACAATACCATACTTTTGATTGCGTCTTTTCATTTCATTGAACAACTGAATGGACAGTTTGGCTCCAGTACAACCCAATGGGTGTCCCAAAGCAATTGCGCCACCGTTTACGTTTATTATTTCAGGATTTATATCCAGCTGACCAATCACACCTAATGCCTGCGCGGCAAAGGCTTCGTTTAGCTCAACTTGCTCAATATCATTTGTAGTTAATCCTGCAAGTTTCAATGCCTTTGGAATGGCCGCGACCGGTCCGATGCCCATGATTTTTGGCTCTACACCTGCCACGGCGTAACTTACCAACCGTGCTATAGGTTCCAGATTTAACTCTTTCACCATTCGTTCCGACATCACCATCACAAATGCAGCGCCATCAGAAGTTTGGGATGAATTCCCTGCGGTAACAGTTCCTCCCATCGAAAATACGGGTCTTAGTTTGGCCAATGCCTCAACACTGGTGTCAGCTCTTGGTCCTTCGTCAGTATCAATAATAAATTCTTTTGTTTGCCTTTTTTCATTTTCATCCAAATAAACCTCCTCGACTTTTATTGGAACGATATCGTCTTTGAAAGTTCCTTCTTCAATAGCTTTGAGCGCTTTTTGATGAGAATTATAGGCAAATTGATCCTGGTCTTCCCTGCTAATTTTATATTTTTTGGCTACCTCTTCTGCGGTAAGCCCCATACTTGTGTAGTAGTCTGGGTTATCAGATGTGATGTTATAATTCAAAGCGGTTTTCCATCCCATCATTGGCAACATCGACATTGATTCGGTACCTCCTGCAATGATACAATCTGCCATGCCTGTAGCTATTCTTGCCGAAGCAATATTGATCGATTCGATACCTGAGCCGCAATAACGGTTGACAATCATACCCGGAACTTCCATTGGCAGAGCAAGCAATGATATCATCCTTCCCATTTGCATGCCTTGTTCAGCTTCGGGGATGGCATTTCCTACAATGAGGTCATCCACTCTTTTTGGATCAAATCCAGAAATAGATCCAACAAGATGTTTGATTACATCAGCTGCTAAATCATCTGATCTTGTAAACTTAAAACCACCTTTTTTTGCCTTTCCTACTGCTGATCTAAATCCTGCTACGATATATGCATCCATGATTATATTTTTTATTTCTATTGTTCATTAATTTATTAAATGGATATAATGAATTGAATATGAGGTATTTCCTTTTTCTAATTCATGATTTGTATCCATAATTATTTCCTGATTTACTCAGCTTAGTTCCTTAAAGGTTTTTGACCATTTAATATAGCTTGAATTCTTTCCAGCGTCTTTCGCTCACCTAAAAGAGAAAGAAATGCTTCTCTTTCCAGATCCAATAGATATTGTTCTGAAACTTCTGTTGGAGATGAAAGGTCACCACCACACATCACATTTGCGATTTTTTTGGCAATGAGCACATCGTGGTCAGAAATATACTTCCCCATTTTCATCCCGTTTACTCCGGCATGAAAAAGAGCCAGGCCTCCACGTCCCTGAACTTTTATATTTTTCTTTTGAACAGGCTGTGTATATCCTGCCTCAGCCAATTCGATTGCGGCCATTTTTGCTTCTGCTATCTGACGATATGGATTTATCGAGATTCTATCTTGAGAACGAAGAATATTCATATCCCTGGCCTCCTCTGCCGAAGTTGCTACTTTAGCAGTAGCAATATTCATAAACGCATTTTGAAGCGCATTGTATTCGACATCGCCTGTTTCTGCTCTCTCTGACACACGAAGTGTAAGCTCCTTGGTGCCACCACCTCCCGGTATCAGGCCAACGCCAACTTCTACTAATCCGATATAGGTTTCTGCAGCAGCTTGCACCTGATCGGCATGCAAGGTTAGTTCACAGCCTCCTCCCAATGACATACCGTAAGGTGCGATAATTACGGGAACGGAACTATACCTAGCTCTCATCATGGTGTTTTGGAAGGTTGAGATCATCAGATCGAGTTCCTCATATTCCTGCTCGATGGCATACATAAATACCATTCCAAGGTTGGCGCCTACGGAGAAATTTACTCCCTGATTTCCAATGACAACACCGCGGTATTCCTTTTCGCCAAGGTCATAGACTTTGTTCATGCCTTCAATAACCTCACTTCCCATGGTGTTCATTTTACTTCGGAACTCAAGGTTTAGAATTCCATCTCCAAGATCAAAAATGGTGGCGCCTGAATTTTTCCAGACTTCATTGTTTGCTCTAAGATTATCGAGAATGATAAACTGACCTTTACCTGGAATTTCTTTATACGATTTGGTCTCGACGTCATAATATTTTCTGACTCCGTTCTCAACAGTGTAAAATGATTCAATGCCATTTTCAACCATGTCATAGATCCACTGATTTGGTTTATAACCGGCCTCCTCCATTTTGGATAGTGACTTGACCACGCCGACCTGATCCCAGGTATCAAATGGACCAAGCTCCCATCCAAATCCGGCACAAAGTGCGTCATCGACTTTAAACAATTCATCAGACACTTCCGGAATTCTATTAGAAACATATTGAAAAATTCCATAAAATGAATCCCTGTAGAATTCACCTGCTTTGTCTTTCCCTCCTAGTAGTACCTTGAACCGATCTTTGACAATATCAATTGGTTTGGTCAGCTCAAGGGTAGCAAATTTAACTTTTTGTTTTGGCTTGTATTCTAAGGTATTAAGGTCCAGAGTCAGGATTTTGGTTTTGCCTTTTTCGTCTTTAGTTTTTTTGTAAAAACCTTGCTTTGTTTTGTCGCCTAGCCAATTGTTTTCCTCTAATTTCCCAATTATTTCAGGCAAATTGAAAATGTCTCTTTTCTCATCATCGGGTAGCCCTTCATATAAATTGTTGGCAACTTTGCTAAGCGTATCGAGACCAACTATATCACTTGTTCTGAATGTCGCGGATTTTGGCCGGCCAATAACAGGACCGGTAAGCTTATCAATCTCATCGATATTCAGATCGAGCTTTTGCATCGTTTCGACCACCTTCAGAATGGAATATATTCCAATTCTATTGGCAATAAAGGCAGGAGTATCCTTGCATAATACGGTTGTTTTTCCAAGATATAAACTTCCGTAATGCATGAAGAAATCAATGATTTCAGGATTGGTTTTTGGTCCGGGTATGATCTCCAGAAGTTTCAAATACCGGGGGGGATTGAAAAAGTGTGTACCGCAAAAATGAGATTGGAAGTCATCGCTCCTGCCTTCACTCATCATTTTTATAGGAATGCCAGAAGTGTTTGATGTGATTAGCGCGCCAGGTTTTCTGTGCTTTTCGACTTTGTCGAAAAGCTGTTTTTTAATCTCGAGGTTTTCAACAATAACTTCAATAATCCAGTCAGCATCTGATATTTTTGATAAATCATCATCAAAATTTCCAAGCTTAACTTTTGACGCAAAATTTTTGTGATACAATGGCGCCGGCTTTGCTTTTAATGTTGCTTGAAAGGAAGAATTCACAATTCTGTTTTTTACAGTTGTATCTTCCAATGTTAAGCCCTTTTTCGCTTCTATTTCATTTAATTCGTTTGGAGCGATATCAAGCAATAAAACATCCAGGCCAATGTTTGCAAAATGACAGGCGATTCGGGAACCCATAATTCCCGAACCCAATACAGCGACTTTTTTAATGGTTCTTTTCATTTCTTTTTCCTTCTGTAGCAGTTTCTAGTCTTTATTGATCAATATTTTTAATTCTTCATTTTTTTCAGTCCAATCTATAATCATCCGGGATACTTGTATGAACGTGTTTAATTTTTCATCCGGGACTCTTTCTTTGACAAATTGATTGAATGTCTTTACGGTTTCAATGGCTTTTCCTTTCTTTTCTTTTCCTTTTTCGGTCAGGTATATTCTTACTGACCTTCTATCCTTCACATCCTTTTCTTTATAGATATACCCTTTTTCTTCAAGGTTTTTTAATGACCTGGTAAGGCTTCTTGATTCGAGGCCCATCAGTGGGGCGATCTTTGTAGCTGGCGTTCCTTCAGATGTGCTTATTTTCAATAAAATAAAAGCGGTTGAAGTGGTCATTCCATGCTTCTGTGCTTTCTGATTGTATAACCTGGAAAGACTGTGCCAGCTGGTTTTTATATAATAATCAATTGATTCCTCTTTATTCATATTTTTATAGTAGCAAGATCAAATATACATTAATTTAGTATGCATGCATACTAAATGTGTATATTAATTTACTTGTAAGCGAACAAAATGTTTTCTATTTCATAATATATATACGTAAATCAATGAATAAATTGAAGATTCCGGCATTTATTTATACATATGGTGTCAATATGACAATTGTTATGCTTGCCGCCTAATTCAGTATAAAGGGCAATAATTTGGTAAAAATGATGAGAAACCCGGATGATATTTGAAAAAGTATGTCATGAATTGGGAATACCAGCAGGTAGTTATTTTTCTGAATTCATGAAAATCTGAAAAAGCCAGGATGTGAATTACACATAAATTCTTTCGATCAATAATAATGGATGAAGAGGCTCAAGGCTTTAAATATTTTCCTCGTCAACATATTCTTTTGCACGTATAATTTTCCCAAAACCGGTAATTTGTTTTTCAATATTTTTAGGATTACCGGCGTAAACAATTCCTCCTACTCCAGTAATGGTAGCTTCCAGCTTTTCTGTAGCAAATACTTCAGCCCCTCCCAATCCACTCAAATCGATGCTACATTCAGCGCTTTTCAAATTGAAAGCTCTTAATCCTCCGGCGCCACTTATTTGAGTATCCTGCAAATCAGTTTCTCCGGATAATGTCACGACACCGGCGCCTGTAAGATTTATACTGACTTTTGTAGTCTGAACCTCCAAATCAATTGCCCCAATTCCAGATAGTTCAATCGTGAGTTCTTCATTCACTAAAACCCCTTCATGCTCAATGTTGGAAGCGCCGGTCGAATGGATATGATCGATTTTGTTATAATAAATTTCAACCATTATTCCTTCTGTACTTTTCAGTTGATGAATACTGTTGATGTTTAAGCTTTGATTAAAAACTTCAACATTTATAAAAGAAAACAAATTCTCATCTGTTTCAATAATTACTTTTGTTTCATTACTCTCAATTAAGGTGACATCATAGTTGCCACCAATATTAACTTTACTGAAATTGTCAATATTTATTTCTTCCATTTCTATGCTTCCATTTCCTCTTTTGATGTTGAGACTACAGCTTTGAAAAAAAAGCGAAAGGATGCAGATAAGGGTAAAAATTATGCTTGCCTGTTTCATGAATAAATTGTGTGTTAATTTAACCCAAAGATAGTTATTGTAGCATAAGGTAGATTAATATGCACTCATTTTTGAATTTAATTGTGAATTTCTGATGCTTAAGTTACTTTTGCCCTTCATTTTCAAAACAGGATCATGCTTAGAGATCAAACTATATTCGATTTAATCCAAAAAGAACAAGATCGTCAGGAAGACGGTATTGAGCTTATTGCTTCTGAAAACTTTGCTTCAAAACAGGTAATAGAGGCAATGGGAACAGTTTTAACAAACAAGTATGCCGAGGGGCTTCCTGGAAAGAGGTACTATGGAGGATGTGAAGTCGTCGATGAGATAGAGAATATTGCCAGGGATAGAGCCAAAGAATTGTTTGGAGCTGAATGGGTAAATGTTCAGCCTCATTCAGGAGCACAGGCAAATGCAGCAGTGATGCTGGCCGTACTAAATGCAGGAGACAAAATACTTGGGTTTGATCTTTCTCATGGCGGTCATCTTACCCATGGATCTTCAGTGAATTTTTCCGGAAAGCTTTATCAGCCATCTTTTTATGGTGTTGAGAAGGAAACCGGGATGATCAATTATGATAATGTTGAGGAGATTGCAAAAAAAGAAAAGCCGAAACTTATCATTTGCGGAGCATCGGCATACAGCCGGGAATGGGATTATGAAAGCTTACGGGCAATTGCTGACGAGGTAGGCGCTTTACTGCTTGCAGATATTGCTCATCCTGCCGGATTGATTGCAAGAGGGCTCTTAAACGATCCACTAGAATATTGCCATATTGTGACAACCACAACGCATAAAACACTCAGGGGTCCCAGAGGGGGGATGATCATGTTAAGAGAGGATTTTGATAATCCTTTTGGATTGAAAACCCCTAAAGGAACCGTGAGAAAAATGTCGTCTCTTTTGGATTCGGGAGTTTTTCCGGGAACTCAGGGAGGTCCACTCGAGCATGTAATTGCCGCCAAAGCAATCGCATTTAAAGAAGCGCTTTCTGATGAATACATGAAATATGTACTCCAGGTGAAAAATAATGCCACTGTAATGGCTCAAAGTTTTATGGATAAAGGATATCAGGTGATTTCGGGAGGTACTGATAATCATTTGATGTTGATAGATTTGAGGTCAAAAGGTGAAGTTACTGGTCGGGATGCTGAAAATGCCTTGATTAAAGCCGATATTACCATCAATAAAAATATGGTTCCTTTTGATACCAGGTCACCGTTTGTGACCTCGGGTATCAGAATTGGTACTGCAGCAATAACGACAAGAGGAATGAAGGAAGCAGAAATGGAAAAAGTTGTCGACCTCATTGATGATGTATTGATGAACAAAGACAACGAGAGTAAAATCAAGGAGATCAAAGATGGAGTCAATTCATGGATGAAGGACTTCCCACTTTATAAATAATTGAATTGTGGAGGAAAACGAAGAAAACGAAGAATTTGAAGGATTGCTATCCGATAGTAAAGGGGAGCGGGAAATGTCATTCCTTGATCATCTCGAAGAATTGAGATGGCACTTTATACGAGCCTTATCTGCAATCGCAGTTTTCGCTATTGCGGCGTTTATTTTTAGGGAGCCTATTTGGCATTACGTTATTCTGGCGCCATCAAGACCTGATTTCTGGACATATGAATTATTTTGCCGTTTGGGTAGTCTGACAGGGGCTGATTTTTTCTGTATCGATGAATTGCCCTTTATCATACAAAACAGGAGAATGACAGCACAATTTACCATGGCCATAAGTTCAAGTTTTGTGATTGGTTTGATTGTGGCATTTCCATATGCCTTTTGGGAATTTTGGAGGTTTATAAAGCCTGGATTATATAAAAATGAAAAAAGTTTAAGCCGTGGGGCGGTATTTTTTGTAACGCTTTTATTCCTCACCGGAGTTATGTTTGGATACTATGTTGTTTCCCCGATATCGATTAATTTCTTAACGAATTTCAAGCTTGACGAAACGATTTTGAATGAAATTGACCTCACCAGCTATGTGTCTCTTGTGATGATGCTTGTACTTGCTTGTGGAATTATGTTTCAATTGCCGGTAGTAGTTTATTTCCTTACCAAGGCGGGGATTGTTACTCCGGAATTCTTAAAAACATATAGGAAGCATGCTATAGTAATCATTCTTGTGTTATCGGCGCTTATAACTCCACCTGACGTAATTAGCCAATTATTAATGTGTTTCCCCCTTCTTTTCCTTTATGAGATAAGCATTTTTATTTCAAATTCAATAAAAAAGAAAGAAGAAAAATTACTATTGGAAGAAGAATCTGCTTAATATGAAAAACATGCATATTGCCATTGGAGCCGACCACGCAGGGTATCAGCTAAAAACCCGGGTTAAAGAATGGTTGGCGCCACAGGTTGAGGTTCTTAAAGATCTGGGAACAAATTCTGATGAAAGCGTTGACTATCCTGATTTTGCTCATGCCGTTTCAGGTGAGGTAGAAAAAGGAAACTATGATATGGGGATTTTAATTTGTGGATCCGGAATTGGAGTAGATATGACAGCCAATAAACATCAGGGAATTCGTTCTGCATTGTGCTGGAATAAAGAAATTGGCAAATTGGCAAAAAGTCATAACAACGCCAATGTCATTTGCCTTCCTGGAAGATTTATAACTTTTGAAGAAGCAAAAGAGATTCTTGAGGTTTATTTCAATACCAAATTTGAAGGAGGAAGACACAGTAAAAGAATTAATAAGATTAGCTGTTAGGAACAATTCCAAAATAACTTCCCCATTTTGACTTCCTCTTTTGAGCCCCAGCTTCGTTGAAAATACTCACCTTAGCGGTGCTAGGATTCCGTTTTTCGCCTTGCTGGAACTCAAAATAGATTGTCAATTCCGGTGACTTATTTCGGAAGTGTTCCTTAGGCGGAATAATTCAAGCGTTAATTAATAGAAGTACCCTTTATTCTTCTGTAAATTCCATTACCTGAGTATTCATATTCTTTCCCAAGTAATGGGATATACTTAAATATTTCAGGGGCAAGGTTAATTTGATCAATGATGAATTCCGGCATATCGCTCCTGATGTTTTTGTCAATAGCCTCTAAATTGTCATAATAATTTAAATGCTCAAGCTGAGCTTTTGACAAATTCCAATTGAAATAAGGCGTCGCCTGCTTGCCGACGTAATATGGTTTGATATCTGGCCCAAGAACCAATATTTTTTTATCCGCATATGCTACATTCTCCGCTTTTGTATTAATGATTAATGAGTCATAATTTATGATTTCAGTGAGGTTAAAATTTATGATCTCAATAGGATTAAATTTCTGAAAGGTAATTCCAAAATAAAGAACAAGAACGGAAATGAAGTAAATCTGAAAGCTAAGTTCTCTATTTAAAGTTTTTTTTATGGATAAGAAAAAATGACTTAGAAAAATTGCCACCCAAGGGAAAAACATGATGAAACTGTTGCCATCATTATCAGAATAGAAAAAGTAGATAAAAAAAGTAACTACAGCAGCAAAAAACATGATTTTTTGGATTCTTACCTGGAATATGGTAAAGCCAAATCCTGAAAGTGTCTTTAAGGCAGACAAACCAAACAGAAGGATTGTTGTGCCTGATAAAACTAAAATGGATTTATGAGTTAAAAATTGGGCGGTTTCAAAATTGAATAATGAGTGAAAATAAATGCCAAATAATCCATCCGTTTTCCCATACCAAACGTATATCAGCCAGCAGAAAATGAACGGAGTTATAATCCCATAAATCAATAGTAAGTACCTTCTTCTAATCGTATTTGTGAAAATAACCAAACCTACGATGTGCACGAAAATAAGCATAAAATAAGGGAGGTAAAATGAGGCTGCTATCCCGGTGTAAAGGCCGATATTTAGCAAATTCCCATCAGTTTTGTTTCTTGTTTCAACATGAGTAAACAAACTATTCATTGAAAGTAGCACGAAAGTCAAACCCAAAAGCTGTGGGGAAAGTGTAATACTATTAAAGAAAATTAATCCTAGAATTCCATAAAAAAGTGCGGGTAAATAATTGTTCTCATTGTACATCTTATGTTTCAATGAAATATAATTCACATAATAAACATGGAAAAAGAACAATCCTAAACCAACGATCTGGAGTGCGAGCTGAGAGCGTCCGAATGTGAAATCCAGAATACGATATACCCATGCCGATAATGGGCCAATATCATCCCAAATCCCGACATATAACATGGCGCCTTCATTCATGCGCTCGCCGACAATCATCCAACTCAATTCAGGTATAGTGTGCCAATCTGAGGAAATAAAATATGGCAGTCTGAATAGAATTAAAGCAATAAAAATGATAATTAAACGATACGGATCGTTTATTCTAAAATAGCGTAACAATAGTATATTTGTTCAATATTAGGTAATATGCGACAATATAGAAATACTCGTTTATTAACTAAAAGAAGTTGAGTATTAATATTAGAAAATTATGTCAAGTAAACGCCAATTAAAATTTTCGAGGCTTATTCAGAAGGAATTGGCCCAGATTTTTCAAAAAGACCAAAAAAGTTTTTTCTCCGGAAATATTATCTCTGTGACTCAAGTAGATATAACCCCGGATTTCAGCATTGCTCATGTGTATCTGAGCCTGGTTTTGGATAAGGAAAAGGAGGAGATGCTGGAAGTTGTGAGTAAGCACAAAAGCGATTTAAAACGATCACTTTCAAAAAGAATAGGCAAGCAAGTCCGTAGAATACCTGATCTTATATTTCATTTGGATTTGGGAGCTGAACACGCAGAGCATATGGAAAATATTTTTAAAGAATTAAATATTAGTCCCGAGAATGAGAATTAGTGGACATTAAAGGAATTGAATCTATCACTTTTCATAGCGCGTAAATATTTTCTTTCTAAAAAGAAAAAGAATTTCATCAATGTGATCTCCATCATTTCTATGCTCGGAGTAGCGGTTGGGACAATGGCTTTAGTAATTGTCCTTTCTGTATTCAACGGGCTGGAAGACCTGATAAAAGGATTGAATAAAAATTTTGATCCGGAATTAAAAGTAGAGGCCTCAAAGGGAAAAAGCTTTGAGTTGGAGGCAGAATTTTTGGATGGGATCAAGGCTATAGAAGGAGTGGAGATCGTGACTCAGGTGATTGAGGATAATGCCTATGCCAAGTATAAAAACGATGAAATGGTTGTGAAATTAAAAGGAGTAGAGAAAAACTTCATTGATCACCACCGTATCGACAGAAACATTGTGCAAGGGAGGTTGGTGCTGGAAGAGGATGGAGTAAACTATGCCTTAATTGCCAGAGGAGTGCAAACTGCGCTTTCAATTAATAGATTGAGCAACATGTACACGATTCAATTTTATTATCCAAAACGTGGCAAGACAAGTGGATTAATCGCCGCTAACCTAACAAATCATAAAGTTATTCTGCCGGCGGGAGTATATGCTATAGAAAAGCAATATGATATGAATTATGTGTTTGTTCCGCTGGATTTTGCTATCGAATTGTTGGAGTACGGAAATCGCAGAACCTCGTTGGAACTAAAAGTTAATTCGGATTATAGTATTTCAGAGGTAAAAGAGCGTGTAATTAACTATGTGGGAGATGATTTTAAGGTATTAACCAGTGAAGAGATACATGCTGATTTTTTCAAGGTATTGAAAATTGAAAAGCTTTTCGTTTTTATTGTTTTTTCATTTATCCTGGCGATTGCCTCTTTCAATATTTTCTTTTCATTAACCATGTTGGCCATAGATAAGAAAAAAGATATCGCTATTTTAACTTCAATTGGTGCAGATAAGCGATTAATCAAGTCCATATTTCTGACTGAAGGAGCCTTAATTTCTTTTATTGGAGCATTTCTTGGTCTATTTCTTGGCTTGGCAATATGTTTAATTCAGCAAAATTTCGGTATTGTTTCTATGGGGATGCAGACCGCCGTGATTGATGCATACCCGGTAAAAGTGTTATTCCCGGATTTTCTTTATACAGGCCTGAGCATAATCACCATTACACTTATGGCTTCATATCGACCAGCAATTATTGCTACTCGGGTCACGATTCAAGGAAATTTATAATTTCATAATTGTACAATTTCTTAACACAAAAGCTATCCTATAAGTAATAATACTTTCCCATTGTACCTGAAATGATAGATTGCAATCAAAACAATCGTTTGTAATTATATTCTAAAAATTACTTCGCGATTTGGACATTTATTAAAAAATATGAATTAATAAAGAAGTTAATATCATAGGCATTTTAATCTTAATATAATTTTATATCGCAATGTTTAAATTATACTTTTGTCTATCACAAAATTGTAAGAATATTTAACTACTGAATTTTATGAAAATTTCTGTAATAGGGACTGGATATGTAGGCTTGGTAACCGGCACATGTTTTTCTGAACTTGGAAACCATGTTACATGTGTAGATATAGACGAGGAAAAAATTAAAAATTTAAAAAACCGAAAAATCCCAATTTATGAGCCTGGATTGGATGTGTTATTCGAAAGAAATGTGAAGCATGGAAGGCTAAAATTTACTACCAATATGGAAAAAGGGGTAAAAGGAGCGAAAGTAATCTTTTTAGCTTTACCTACTCCTCCGGAAGAAGACGGATCAGCTGACTTACAATATATTCTTAAAGTTGCCGAAGACCTGGGGCCATTACTTGAAGATTATACTGTTGTTGTCGATAAAAGTACTGTGCCCGTTGGAACGGCAAAGAGAGTGAGAGCTAAAATTGCAGAGAGATCTGAGGTAGCTTTTGATGTGGTCTCCAATCCCGAATTTTTGCGAGAAGGCGTCGCAGTTGAAGATTTCATGAAGCCTGATAGAGTAGTGATAGGAACTACTTCGCTTAAAGCGATTTCAATTATGGATGCATTATATGCCCCGCTGGTTCGGCAGGGGAATCCCATTATATTTATGGATGAAGGTTCTGCTGAACTAACAAAATATGCGGCAAACTCATTTCTGGCTACCAAAATTAGTTTTATGAATGAAATTGCAAATCTATGTGAAAAATTGGGGGCCAATGTTGATGACGTCAGAAAGGGAATAGGATCTGATTCCAGGATAGGGAAAAGATTTTTATTTGCCGGAATAGGATATGGGGGCAGCTGCTTTCCCAAAGATGTTCAGGCATTAGCAAAATCAGCTAAAGATGCAGATTATAATTTTGAGATTCTGAATGCTGTAATGGAGGTTAACCAAAGCCAGAAGCTTAAACTTTTTTATAAAATGAAGGATTATTTTGACGACCTTGAGGGCAAAACGATAGCAATATGGGGGCTGGCTTTTAAGCCTTACACAGATGATATTCGAGAGGCGCCATCTATATATAACATTAATGAATTACTTAAAGCAGGAGCTAAGGTTCAGGCATATGATCCCGAAGCCATGGAAAATATTAAGAAAATCTATGGAGATCAGATAAAGTTGTATGAAGATGAATATGATGCACTGGAAGGAGCAGATGCATTATTGATTGTTACCGAATGGCCGGTATTTCGTCAACCGGATTTTGATTTAATGAGTAAAAAGTTAAAACAAAAAGTTATTTTTGACGGACGAAACCTTTATCCTACCAAACAAATGCAGGAGATGGGTATTAACTATTTTAGTATTGGAAGAAAATAATAAAATGTCTAAAAAAAGAATTTTAATTACCGGTGCTGCGGGATTTCTCGGATCGCATTTGTGTGATCGATTTATTAAGGAAGGATTTGAAGTGCTCGCCATGGATAATCTGATTACAGGTGACCTCAAGAATATTGAGCATTTATTTAAGTTACCTCAATTCAGTTTTCACGAGCATGATGTGTCTAACTTTGTCCATGTCTCAGGGAGACTCGATTACATTCTTCATTTTGCCTCACCGGCCAGCCCGATAGATTATCTGAAAATACCTATTCAAACCTTAAAGGTTGGTTCGTTGGGAACGCATCATCTATTGGGATTGGCCAAAGACAAAAAGGCTAGAATTTTGGTTGCGTCAACCTCTGAAGTTTATGGCGATCCTCATGTGCATCCACAGACAGAAGATTATTGGGGAAATGTAAATCCTGTGGGCCCCAGAGGAGTTTATGATGAAGCAAAGCGATTTCAGGAAGCAATTACCATGGCTTATCATACCTATCACAAGGTAGAAACCAGAATCATTCGAATATTTAATACCTATGGGCCGAGGATGCGCCTGAATGATGGCAGGGTGCTTCCGGCTTTTATTGGTCAGGCGCTACGAGGAGAGGATCTTACCATATTTGGAGATGGTTCGCAGACCAGATCATTTTGTTATGTTGATGACCTCGTAGAAGGAATATACAGACTATTGATGAGCGATTATTCAAGTCCGGTCAATATCGGAAATCCGGATGAAATCACCATAAAGGATTTCGCGGAGGAGATCATTAAACTCACGGGAACAGATCAGAAAGTGGTGTACAAATCTTTGCCTCAGGATGATCCCACTCAGCGACAACCGGATATCACTTTGGCTAAAAAATTACTTGATTGGAAACCAAAAATCTCAAGATCTGAGGGATTAAAAATTACCTATGATTATTTCAAGTCTTTGCCGCAGGAAAGCCTTTATAAAAAAGAACACTCCGATTTTGAGCGGTTTATAAAAAAATAACTTTTTTAAATTATGAAGAAAATATTAATTACAGGTGGAGCGGGATTTATAGGCTCACATGTTGTCAGGTTGTTTGTGAATAAATATAAAGATTGTCAGATTATCAACCTGGACAAGCTCACGTATGCAGGGAACCTGGAAAATTTAACAGACATAGAAAATGAACCAAATTATTCTTTTGTAAAAGGAGATATTGTAGATGGACCTTTCATTCAGGAATTATTTGAAGAGTATCAGTTTGATTCTGTAATTCATTTAGCTGCTGAGTCGCATGTTGACCGGTCGATCACCAATCCGCTTGAGTTTATCCATACGAATGTTGTCGGCACGGTAAATTTATTGAATGCTGCCAAAAGTATCTGGAAGGATAATTATAAAGAAAAATTGTTCTACCATGTCTCTACCGATGAAGTATATGGATCACTGGATGACGGAGGATTTTTTCTGGAAACTACTCCCTATGATCCGCAATCACCATATTCTGCATCAAAGGCAAGTAGTGACCATTTTGTGCGTGCATATCAGAATACTTTTGGCCTGCCGGTTATAATTTCCAACTGTTCGAATAATTACGGTCCCAATCAATTTCCCGAGAAATTAGTTCCGCTTTTTATTAATAATATTCTTAATGAAAAGCCGCTCCCGGTTTATGGAAAGGGCGAAAACGTTAGAGATTGGCTATATGTCGTCGATCATGCCCGGGCAATTGACATCATTTTTCACAAGGGTAAGGTAGGAGAGACCTACAATATCGGGGGATTTAATGAATGGAAAAATCTTGATCTGATTAAGGTATTGTGTAAAACAGTCGATAAAAAAATTGGCCGTCCCGAAGGAGAATCAGAAAAGTTAATTACATATGTGACAGATAGAGCAGGACATGATTTGCGCTATGCGATTGATGCGACAAAAATCATGAAGGAGTTGGGCTGGGAACCTTCACTTCAGTTTGAAGAAGGAATTGGAAAAACGGTAGATTGGTATCTGGAAAACAAAGAGTGGCTCGAAAGCGTAACTTCCGGATTATACATGGATTATTATACTCAACAATATCAAAATAGGAAATAATGAAAGGGATTATACTAGCCGGAGGATCAGGAACAAGATTGCACCCACTAACCATTGCGGTGAGCAAACAGTTGATGCCTGTCTACGACAAACCAATGATTTATTATCCCTTATCCACACTTTTGTTGTCCGGGATTAGGGAAATATTAATTATTTCCACACCTCATGATCTTCCGATGTTCAAAACATTGCTGGGTGACGGGAAAAAATTTGGCTGTGAATTTTCGTATGCTGTGCAGGAAGCGCCAAATGGATTGGCTCAGGCATTTGTAATCGGGGAGCAATTTATAGGAAACGAGAAAGTTGCATTGGTGTTGGGAGACAATATTTTTTACGGAAGTGGAATGTCAAAACTCCTGCAATCAAACAATGATCTTGATGGAGGAGTAGTTTTTGCCTATCATGTGAAAGATCCTGATCGATATGGCGTTGTCGATTTTGATGAGGAATTTAAGGTAATTTCAATAGATGAAAAACCGGAAACTCCAAAGTCAAATTATGCCGTTCCTGGCTTGTATTTTTATGACAATCAGGTTGTGGAGATTGCCAGAAATTTGGAACCCAGCAAGCGGGGGGAGTATGAAATAACCGATGTCAATAAAAAATATCTTGCAGAAGGGAAACTAAATGTCAGAATTCTGGATCGCGGAACTGCATGGTTGGATACAGGAACCTTTAATTCGTTGATGCAGGCAGGAACCTTTGTCCAGGTGATCGAAGAGCGGCAAGGCTTGAAAATTGGAAGCATCGAAGAAGCAGCTTTTAGAATGAAATATATTGATGCAGAGCAACTGGAGAAAATCGCACAGCCACTTGTGAAAAGTGGGTATGGAGCATATTTATTGAGTATTATTAAATAATAAATTCTGCCGGCTTAGAAGTGTTCGAATACAGGAAACCATATTTCCCTTCGTTGCCACAAATTTGTTTAATCACAAAAATTAGATAGTTTTGTTTCCTTTTTTTAGGCCATAGCTATATTAATTCAAGAAAATGAAGGTTAAAACCTTAGAAGATTTACGTATTAAAATTGATAATATTGACAATAAACTCATTGATATACTCAATGAGAGGATGTCAGTAATAAAGGAAGTTGGTGCATTTAAAAAAAGCAGTAAAACAGCTATTTACAGGCCTGAAAGAGAAAAAAGCATCATTGATAGATTATATAAAAATCATATAGGCCATTTAAATCGGGCAACGATTGAAGCTATTTTTCTTGAAATATTTGCGATAAGCAGAAATTTTGAACTGCCGGAATTGGTGGCTTACCTCGGGCCGGAAGGTAGTTTTACGCACCAGGCTGCTGAAAGTAGATTTGGAGCTATGAGTGAATATCTGGCTTTGGATTCCATAAGATCCGTATTTGAGGCGGTAGACACCAGTCGTGCCAGGTTTGGTGTTGTGCCCTTAGAAAACAACCAGGAGGGCGTTGTAAGTGAAACAATTGATTTGTTGGGATCTTTGGATCTGCACATTACGGCCGAAATTCCCTTACCTATTCATTTTGCATTCGCTACAAAATGCGAGAATCTACGGCAGGTAAAACGGATTTATTCAAAGGACATTGGTTTTAAACAGTGTAAAAAATTTCTCAATGAGTCCTTCAATGGTTCTAAGATAGAATATATCCCAGTAAACTCGACTTCGAAGGCGGCTAAAATAGCACTGGAAGAAGAAGGCAGTGCGGCCATGTGTTCGCATATCGCGGCCCGGATGCATAAAGTGCCAATTCTATTCGATAACATTGAGGATTCTACGGATAATTTTACCCGGTTTTTAATTATTAGTAAAGACATTAGAAACCAGAAAAGCGAAAACGATAAAACGAGTCTTTTGGCAAAAACCACGGACAAGCCAGGAAGTTTGGTGATGCTATTACAGGATTTTCACAATGCAGGAATCAATATGACGAAATTGGAAAGCCGTCCTGCAAAAAAAGGTAAGACCTTCAAATACTATTTTTACATCGATATCAATGGACACATCGAAGACGAGAACATTTCAAAACTATTTGATAAACATAAAAAGGACATCAAATGGCTGGGAAGTTATGTGAAAATGTGCTAGCAATCGTTAGGTGCTGGCCTCCTGATTTTGACCCTTTTTGACCCCAATAAATGGCATCCTTTTAAAAGGAACGCTTCTATCGAACAGATATCTATAAGTCTTATGGATTTTGGCCCTATTTCCGCCAACCTGCTCCACCACATGGATCATCCGCACATTGAAATCCCCGATCCAATTCATTTCAAAATCTTCATATCTTCGATAATCACCCTGAACGCGCAACCTTACCGATTCGACGATTGCTCCTTCAATCCCTTTCCCTTGATGATCGGGGACAATACCAAAGATGATACCGACCATCTTTTTATTTGTTTTTCTCATTTTGTGCCAGGCAAATTTTAGCTTACCCAACAGATCCAATTTCCCATTTACATGTTTAAATATCTGGTTCACCTCCGGAAGCATAAGGTAAAAGGCAATTGGCTTTTCTTCATAAAACCCAAACCACATAATTTTCTCATCCATTATAGGTTTCATCTGCTTCATGATATGTCTTGCCATCGGAAGGGATAGTTTTGGTACGCCTTTCATTCCGACCCATGCCGTATTGTATATCTCGCAGAAATACTCCGTATATTTCTCAATTTCCTTCATTTTCATATGCCGGAAAGCATATTTGGAATTTTGGAAGACACGTGCAGCCTTTTTCTGCAGGCTGGGACTTATCGGATCCATTACTTTGCGTGCATAAGTGTACTGTTCGAAATAGGTCTTGAATCCATATGCTTCAAATAATTCCTGATAGTAGGGCAATTGATAATTGCAGGTGTAATTCGGATCTTTATCAAATCCTTTTACCAACAAACCAAACCATTTGTCTCTGTCGCCGAAATTAATCGGGCCATCCATGGCTTCCATTCCTCGTTCTTTAAGCCAGGTTTTACATGCGTCAAAAAGCAAAAATGCCGCTTCTTTGTCATTGATGCATTCAAAAAAGCCCATGCCGCCGGTGGGTTGGTCATTATCTCTGTTAACTGTCTTTTTATTGATAAATGCCGCCACCCTTCCAATTACAGTGCCGGTATCATCTTTTAATATCCATCGAATCAGTTCGCCGTTCCTGAAATATTTGTTTTGTTTTGGATCAAAAACATTGTTGATGTCCTTGTTCAGAGGCCTTATCCAATGGGTTTCATTTTTATATAGCTCAACAGGTAGCAATAAAAATGCTTTGGCGGAATGCTTATCTTTTACTTCAATTAATTTCATTTCTATATTTATTATGGCTTGACGAGATCAAGAAAATCTTATACTGAATCAGATTTACAATTATAATGATAATTCATATCTTTAGATTTCAAAAACACCATATAATTATGAATATCAACAGAAGAAAATTTATTCAAAATTCAGGAAGAGGGATTTTAGGCTTAAGTGCACTTTCATTTTTGGCAAGCCAGGAGATTTTTGCCAATACCAATTCAGACCTGTTTTTCAAAATTTCCCTTGCGGAATGGTCTTTACACCGGACACTTTTTGCGAAGAAAATGACAAACATGGATTTTCCCGCTAAAGCGAAAAATGATTTTGGAATTCATGCGCTTGAATATGTAAACCAATTTTTTAAGGACAAGGCAGAGGATAATAAATATCTTAAAGAACTCAAGTCCAGAACGACAGATCTTGATGTTGAAAATGTGCTGATTATGATTGACGGGGAAGGCCACCTTGCTGATGCGGATGACAAGAAGCGAACCGAATCCATTGAGAAGCATTACAAGTGGGTGGAGGCTGCCAAATTTATGGGATGCCACTCTATCAGAGTAAATGCTTATGCGACCTCTAAAGATCCTGAAGAAGGAAAAACTGCTGCTGTGGATGGTTTGAGTAGATTGACAGAATTTGCCGTTCCTTACGGAATAAATATCATTGTCGAAAATCACGGTGGTTTTTCTTCCAATGGTCTTTGGCTGTCGGATGTCATGAAGCAGGTCAACAAACCCGGATGTGGCACATTACCGGATTTCGGGAATTTCTGTATTAAAAATGGCCCAGGTGGGTGTGTCGAAGAATATGACAAATACAAAGGAGTAAAAGAGTTGATGCCATTTGCCAAAGGCGTAAGTGCAAAAAGCGGAAGCTTTGATGCTGATGGAAATGAAACCAACATCGACTACATGAAAATGATGAAAATAGTCAAAGATGCCGGTTACCGGGGGTACGTGGGCATTGAATCCGGATCGCGAACTGACGAGGATAAAGCTATAAAATTAACCAAAGCTTTGTTGGAAAAAGTTGGCAAAAAGCTGTCGTAAGCAAATACCGGTACTTAGTACAAAATACACTGTAGCTGTATAGAGCTACCATTTTGTTGTTTTTAAAACTTTGTACTAAGTACTTTATACTAAAGACTTAATTAATTTTTCGTACATTGAACCTGTGTTATGCAGGTTCATTTTTTGTTTGCTACTTGGAATAGTGGTATGTCCAGGCTTTTCTGTAGGGCAAAAGGTTGCGAATTCCAGATTAAACCTGACTTTGGTGCCGGGTGTAAGTTCTATTGGTCTCGATCCTTCTAATAACTATTCTTATATTACCGTAAACATATTAACAGGAAATCAAGGAGGAACATACTGGCTTGAGCTAAGTGGATTATCATCTGCCATCCTTGAACAAGCGAATGGTATCCAAATCGCAGGCCTTACCAATCTGGTAGGTGTGAATTACTATCAGGGACTAACTCTAAAGGAAATAATCAAAGCAGAGAAATCGGGGGATTTTCCAGAACTCAAGGGTATTCAGATTAGCGGTTTGATGAATTATGTCAGAGGCTATGCCACCGGAGCACAATTATCATTGGGAATGAACATATCAAAGAAAACCATGACAGGAGCACAAATTGGAGGGGTGCTCAATTATTCCACTAGCCTGCTTACGGGAGTTCAGTTGGGGATCCTTGGAAATCTATCCGATGGGTCAACTTTAGGTGTTCAGGCTGCCCTATACAATCGAACCTACGAAGAGATGAGTGGCATTCAATTTGGTGCCGTTAACATGTCAAAAAAAATCCAGGGAAAGAATTCAATCAAAGGATATTATGAGACAGGAATTCAATTTGGGTTGATCAATTATAGTCGAATAATGAACGGATACCAGATTGGATTGATCAATCTTTCCGGTTCTAATCAGGGAACACAAATTGGAATAATTAATATTTTTAAACCCGCCCGCAAAAAAGGAAAATTGGACGGTACACCCATTGGTTTATTGAATTTTAATGGAGTCGCCTCTCTGGAAGCCTTTGTTGACGAAACCTTCATGATGAATTATTCACTCACTACCGGAACCATAAAAAATGCAGGACTCCTGCCTGCCAACAAGATCATATACATCATGAACCAGCTTATGTTCCGCCAATCACATTTTTCAAAGCATGAATATAGAGCCTACGGGTGGAACTTGCAAAAGCAATATTATAATTATGCGCCTGACATAACGAATGAATTTTACTTTATAGGGTTCGGTGGGGGTGTTTCTTATGTTGATTTTTCTGGTATTGATCGTAACACCAACCTGCTCACAGAAATAGGATTTTCATTCGGATCAAGGATATTTCTTAAGAACCGTTCTTTTTATCCATACATCACACTGGATGTAAATTATTTCTACAGTAACAACGGACAGACACTTGGCCCGGATAAGCTCATGTTGTCTTTTGGAGGTACGGAAGGCCGGAAAAAGCACGAACTGTGGCCAGGGATAAGTATTGGGTTGAAAATAAAATCGTAGCGTTTATTTTTTAAAAAGAAATCAACATGAAAAAGTTTCTATTAATTACGACAGGCTTACTTTTTATCTTAAAGCCGGGTTTCACTCAAGATGCAGATTTGTCAAACCTTGACATTATCTCTATTGAAGATAAAACCTCTCAAAAGCCTTATGATTTTGAACCACTGAAGGAACTACTTTCAGATAAGCGAATCGTTCTTTTAGGTGAGCAAAGCCATGGAGATGGCGCAACCTTTAAGGCAAAAGTTGAGCTGATAGATTTTTTACATAGCGAGTTGGGATTTGATATGGTTGCATTCGAAAGCCCCATGTACGGTATATATAAAGCAAATAGGCTTTCGGAAGATTTAAAAAATATTAGAGAGCTACTAAAAGAAAGTATTTTTGGAATATGGTCAGATACCAAACAATTCCAACAACTGCTCGATTACAAGATTAGCACTACTAACTCCAAGCACCCACTGGTGTTTGCAGGTTTTGATTTTCTGGAAAGATTTTTATTTGAAGAATATTTTTTTGATGATATAAAGACGGTTTTTAATGAAAAGCGATTGCTTCTAAATGATTCAACTATCGAAATATTAAAAGAAACATTTTTTGGCGGATCAGATTACATTGCAAATAATCAAGTCGATTCTATTAATTTTTATGTTGCTGTTGAAAAAGTAAAATCCGGTTTTAAGCGATGCGATCAAAACGATGAGAACATACAAATTTTACAACAATCATTCCTGAGTTATTTGGCCGATGTTGAGTGGGGGGCAGAAATGATTAAAGGTGTAGAGTATAAAGTGCAAAACCCCAGGGATCTGCAGATGGCCAAAAACCTGATTTTCCTTTCAGAATTATATCCCGATAAGAAAATAATCGGGTGGGGAGCTTCTTATCACTTTGCCAATGAAGTTGATAAATATAGAAATACAGACCTTACAGTAAAATTCATGAAGATAATGGCTAAACAACAAAAAGATGAAATTGAAAATAAAGAGTATGATTTGGACGACAATCTTGGTGGCGCAATCCCAATGGGTAAAATCCTCAAAAGCCATTTCGGTGATCAACTATACAGTGTGGCTTTTTCCTCCTTTGAAGGTGCATATGGGATGGTTGGGGATGAAAGCCTAACCATTGTTACTCCACCTAAAGGGAGTGTAGAATATGAGCTAAATGCAACTAACCATGAATTTGCATTTGTGGATTACAGCCAAATAAAGTCAGGTATGTTTTACTCATCCGTATTGGGAAATTTGCCTATTCTGGCTCCCTGGCAAGATATTTTTGACGGTTTGTTATATATCAAAACAGCCTATCCCCCTGATTTTATTTCATATAAAGAGGCTGATCTTGACGAATTTCTCAATAAAAAAAATATTCAACTGAAAGGCAGGGTGATAGATGCCAAAAGCAAACAAGGAATTCCTTATGCACATATCGCAATTGAAAACACATCAACAGGAACCGTGACCAATGATGCCGGATATTTTACTTTTAATTTCAATAACAGGGACAGCTTGGAAGGGCAAATTCTTTACTCATCTGTCGGGTATAAGAGCCTTAAAATCCCATTAATTGATAAGAGATTACTTCAGGACTCTTTGTTAGTATCCTTGGTTCAGGAGACAAAAATGTTGGATGAAATTATAATCTCGGAAAAGTTTCTTTCCGCAAAACAAATTGTAAAAAAAGCCAGAAAATCCATAGAGGACAATTATTTTCAAAATCCATTCAATCAGGAGGTCTTTTGTCGGGTTAAGGAGAAAGCTGCAGACTCGCTTACCTTCAAGGAAGAAGCCACGATGTTGACATACTACGATATTGGCTTTAAAGGCACGGTTAATCCCTACAAGCATATATTTGGTCAGATATTGCAATTTCGAAATGTAACGCAAAACCCATATAAAGATGGCTGGGGAGGTGTAGGAGGAATGATATTGGTTTATTCACATGATATTATCCTGGATAAGAACAATGTGCTTTATAAAACAGCGGCTTATAATTTAGAGCTTACCAACATTACCAAATACGATGATGATGAGGTTTATGAGATAACCTTTACCAATAAACGGCCAAGTGCCTATACGACAGGATACGGATATCCGGCACCAGTATCAAGTATTGGGAAATTGTACATCAGTTCAGAAAGTTTTGCGATTCTCAGGTATGAGCATTGCATAGAGCGAAAACCCTATAAACCAAAGAAAAACAATCCCTACAGGTCGGAAAACGTAAAATATAAACTCATTCAAACCTTTAAACGATACAATGATCGATACTTTATTCACCACACAAAGCATGTTTTTCTATACGATAAAATAAACCTCAAAACCCTGGAATCAACGCATCATACAAAGAGTATGGATATATTGTCATCTGAGATTTATACCGAAGAAGTTATTCCCTTAGAAAAACCTATCGCACATATCAAGGCCGGTATGAAAGTCGTGGAAGATCCTGAGTTTTGGAACAACCATAACATCGTTCTTGAGGATAATGATGAATTAGACATTTGTAATACTAAATAGACTGCCAAAATTCCTTATAATCTGAAAAAATGGGAGGCACTATTTTTACGAATTCGTAAAGTGGAATTTTTTTTTAGATTTTTAATTTATTTTAAAGGCAGATCAGATGAACAAAATTCTTTTACTTACAGTAAGCTTGTTTTTTATCATAAAGCCGGGTTTCACCCAAACAGATACACATCAGGAAAAGTTATGGACGCTGACCAGAGTTTACGGTGTGGTGAAATACTACAACAATGAAAAAGATGATCGCTATCTGGATGATGTGGTGATCGACATTTTACCAAAACTAAAGGACACCGATTACAGCGCAGATCAGTTGAATGATGATCTACTATTTATGCTCCCGGCTAATCAAAGAGATTTGAATGAAAAATTGATATCACAAAATCCTTTTGATCAATTTGAGGGCACGGATCATAAACGTACGATTGATTTTTCGTGGATTGAGGATAAGCAGATGCTTTCGGAGGCCAATAAAAGGTTATTGTGGCAATTGCTTAACTCCTATAAAGGTGTGAAAAACTCCAACATTAAGAAAAAGAGTATATATGTTCATCATGAAAGTGAGGTGTCGGATTCACTAAAAGGCCATAATCTTTATCTACTGGGACTCATTAAGTTTTGGAATGTTATTGAGTACTTTTTTCCATACAAGCCATTAATGGACGAAGACTGGAACACGATTTTTTATAATGCCATTCCGGGATTTCAATATATTAAGTCGGATGAGGATTATTTTACTATGCTTAAGAAACTCACGGCCAAATTAGATGATTCGCATGCTTACGTTGAAGATGAACAGGTCAATGATATTCATGTATCAAAACTTCCATTTATTATCACAGTCGCAGAAAATAAAATGGTGATTAAAAGTATCAATGATTCATTGTCTAACTTGTACCATGTGAAAACCGGTGATGTTATTGAGGAAATTGATGGAAAAAACTATAAGGAGCTTTGGCAGGAATTTAGTGAATTGACCTCCTATTCAACTCCACAATCAGGGAGAGATGACTTTAAAGCATATTTATTTCTTCGTTCAAATTATAACGATAGTACTCTTACAATGAGGATAAAGAGTGGAAGTAGTATTCACAACGAATCAATTAGCACCATATCTCTTGCAGATTATATCAGGTTCAAGTCAAGCTCAAATCATGAAGAAAAGTATCGAAGTATCAATAACAAAATTGGATATATTGATTATGATGATCTGAATTATGGTGATTTGGGTAAAGCCATTAGGAAACTGAAGCATCAAGAATATCTAATTCTAGACTTTCGAGGATTTAATTCTTCAATGAGTAATTGGCGACTTTTAACCCAACTTGAAAATTAGGGTTTACGAACTATGACATAATGAAGTATTTATTGCATTATGTAAAGTATTTTCATTTTGACAAATTCTAAATGTCTGATAATCAAGGGTCAAATATTTGG
>SDBV01001448.1_pt1 | contig 35837 bp, 51 predicted proteins | sample 2277081 | NCBI WGS metagenome assembly SDBV01 (sample SAMN10402039, study PRJNA504765) | marine sediment metagenome | isolation source: marine sediment core GS10_PC15, 223 cmbsf | place: Arctic Ocean: Southern Knipovich Ridge | collected 2010 | reverse complement strand
TATTTTTTGACTATTATTTCTGGCGTTAGTTCTTTCATTTATATTTCTCCTGCTACTTCTTTTCCTGTCTTCAATCCTACGGGTTCGTATAAAGAAAAACCCAGAAAATAAATCGGAGCAATAATAGTCTCTACTAAAATAACTGACCAAACTACATTACCAATAATCAATCTATACCTTATCTTCGGATTCTTTTTATCATTCTGATTAAACAGCCCATAAGTGTCGAACTCGACATACTTATATCCGGTAGTGGTATTGCCTGGAACCTTAATTACCTTAGAATCCCCACAACCAAACACGAACAAAAAACTGATCACCAATAAAATTGACATGATTTTCTTTTTCATTTTATTCCTCTTCGTCCCTCAAATCAAAATATCCACATTCGTCGATCTCTGACTTCATTGAGTTCCAATCTTCCCTCGTCATGGTCAACGTACATGCGTTCGAATATAAATTAACATATACCAATTCACCATCATCCCAAACCTGTATTGCATTGCCGCAATAAAGGTCTTTATTTTTTGATTCATTTTCACACTCATTTTTACATTCTTTCTTGTCTTCTTTTTCTTTAGTCACTTTGTTTCTCCTTTTTTAATTTTATTAATTTCTGAACTTCTCAAATAACAACTATTACATGCCGATATTAAATGATCTGTTCCCTTTTTAAAAGCCTCCCGAATATAATTTGCCCCAACGCTATGCCACATCTTATAAATTGAGGTATCAGCGACATTGCCTAAAATAGCATGTCCCCGGTCATCATGATTACAAATATTTCCAGAACCATTCCATAATATTGAAAAACGTTGCCACGGTTGCGGACAGATCCAGGAGCCTTTCAGACCATATTCCCGCTTGTTCATCTCCTTATAATCAATGACGGCAACCTCGTCGCAGAACGGATACCAAAATTCTGTATACTGATATAAATTAAGATTCGGCAACCTTACCGTTTGGATTCTTATTTCCGTATTGTAATTTCCATTTTCCCTTTGGTCAAAAAATTCATCTACATTTCTTAATACTTTTTTTAATGTTGTTCCAACCCTTAACTTTTCATATTCATCAGGAATGTAATGGTCTATGCTGAAACTGATCCTATGCAATCCGGCATCCAACAATCTTTTTGACTTATCTTTTGTCAGTAATGTTGCGTTGGTATTGACAAGGGTATCGATCAAGCCGTTCTTTACGGCATAGGCGACCATCTCTGGTAATTTATTATGTAAGAGGGGTTCGCCTCTGCCTATAGTGTGGAACTTGCATCCGCAACATCCCTGCTCGCTTGCTTCATCTATTATCCTTTTATAAAACTCAAAATCCATAAATCCTTTTTTAAAATCAGCATGGGTCTGGACACAATGCGGGCACTTCAGATTACAAGCAGAAGTTGCCTCGATATCCAAGAATAGAGGAAAATCTGATACTGCAAATTCCTTTGGGTTGTTATGCCATTGACTCCTGTAACTTTTGTAATAGCCATTTGATTCTTTTTTATTGTTTTTACTATATAATATATGTAAATTACTATTTATATCCATAATACCACTCCTAACTGAATAAAATGAAATAGCTGATCTATCACTTTAAATTTGCTTATATCTGGCTTATTATCTTTCTCCCAACTCTTAACAGGATCGATTACCGATTTAATTCTATCTATAATATAATGACCGAATAAAAGAAAAATAAACTTTTCAGGCGTCCACAATCCATATATTTCTAAGACAATGCTTATACATGCAGACCATATAAAACAGTGAAACCACATTACAAATGGATCTTTACTTTTATACTTATCGATGATCTTGTTTCTTAGAAAAACGTCGCCGATAAAATGGGCGAATATCATGAAGATCAGGAGTTTCAGGTCTTGACCTCTTTTATCAAATCATCCTCTGTCTGTATCAACTCCAGTTCATTATTCTTAAACGGTATCTCATTGTTTCCCATATACAAGCAATCACCAAAGATGCTTGCTATCTGCCATAACGGGAAAACAAACTCCTTTTTATCTAAATAATGATTTACCAGAATCCTATCATAATGCTCTTTTAATATTACTTTTCCATAATCCGTCAACTCGACCTTTGCTTGGATGTTTATGTTGACTTTTACATTAAATTTCATATTATTATTCCTTTTAAAATGAGTTTCATCAGAACTTCTATTGATATTCCCATTTCTCTGACTTCTTTATTAATACTAAAACCCAAAGAATATGGATGTGCTTTCGTAGATATTTTACCCAAATCAAAAACATCTATTTCTGTTTCTGGCATAAGCAATATCGTTCCATCTTTTTTAACTTTGATTTTCATGAATAATACCTCCTTTTATAATCCAAAGCCAATCCCTCAAACATTACCTGGCCTTTCTTATCAAATCTTTCTGCTATTCTTATTTTCTCATCTGGATGGTCTCCCTTCACATATAACGGAAAAGTTCGTTGCAACCCTAAAAATTCCTCCTTTGTCATATATTTATACTTAATATCTTTTCCGCCCAACAATTGATTTGACTTTGCCTCTGGATCAAGCAAACCCTCTTTTACACAATAATCATACATCCACGTTCCTTTATATGGGTTCATCATATAAACATTCATGGTCTTCAAATATGGGCTGTCAATTTCCCGATTTAAATTAATAGTATCAAATACTAATTCCCTTGTTTCATCTGGGAATCCGATAATGTTATTAACAGTAAAATATATCTGATATTCTGTTAATAATTCGCAAGCTTCTTTTATCTGAATATTGGTTCCTTTTCTTTTCAACCATTTCTTTCTGAAAGCAAAATTACCATGCTCGATTCCCAATTGAAAATCTACCAATCCGGCTTCTTTCAAAATAAACAACTTATATCTGGTGACATCTTCCGGCCTACCTTGACACCAAAATAGAATCTTTATATGTTTTTTATAAAGGTTGGAAAAATAAGCCAGATCATCTTTTCTTCTTGCTAACAAAGTTTCGGAATTTAAATCTATATAATTCGGATTATATTTTTCTTTTAAGTATTTCAACTCATCTATCAACCCGTCAATATTTTTCTTCCTATAATATCCTTTCCCATACATTTTCTTCAATGCTGGAGCACAACAATATGTGCATTGATACGGGCAGCCCCGATCCACTTCGACCTGAAGCATTTTAAATTCTTTGCCCTGCATTATCCTTGTCATTCTCTCCTTTGGGAATATCGAATAATCAGGAAACGGGAGCTTGTTTATGTCAAGCGGTTCTGGAAAACCGTTTTCTTTTATATCCTGTCCGACTATATTTCTCCATATCGTTCCTTGTATTTCTGGATAAATATAATGTTTTCCATATGGATCTTCTAACATTTTACATATTTTAACTAAAGTTTCTTCTCCTTCTCCTATGCATAAAATATGAATCAAACCAGAATCTAATAATTTATCCTGATTCCAATTTACTCCCACTCCACCCGCTACAGTAAATCCTTTAAATATTGTTTGTATAGATTCTAATAATGATAACCCCTGATCTATTGTATCCTCCACCAATGATATGCCTATCAAGTCCGGTTTATAATCCATAACAGTATCTTGGAAATCAGCTATCATTCCAAGATAATCGCCCTTCGATTCCCAACTTGGCTTGAATGGCTTGACCTGCAATAATTCCATTTTCTTCTGCTCGAAATTATCCATCGAGTCATCGTCATAGAAGGTGCAGTCGAATAGCTCCACGTCTATATCATTTGCCTTTAGGGAACCGGCTAAACTTGCTACTCCTATTGGTAAAAGGGTGCTTCCTGGCACGTTCGGATAGACCAGCAGGACTTTAAATTTAGACTCCATAACCAACTAAATCTCCAAGTTTTACTTTATGTATTCCACCAAAAGCAAGATCAACTGTTCCATTATCATAATCAATATCTTTTACTATTCCAATAACCGATGAAGCTTCCGGTTTTATTTCTACTTCATATCCCTTTCCAGATACGTATTTATCCATCCTCTTGCTATTGAACAAGAACCTCCGTTCCCACCAGCTCAGCTCTGGATTCTTTTCGCCCTTCTTGGTGAACGGGCATCTGGTTCTGATAAGGATTTGCACTATCTGCCTCATCTGGACAAGGTCAAGATTGTTTCCCCTCAAAGCCCTGACCGCAAAGTGCTTTGCCAGCCTCTTGCCCTCTTTCTCATTCCAAGTATCATCATACGAGCAGACGGACATGCCTCTGGCTATATCCCCATTCTCCATCCACAAATAGCAGACCGTCACATATGGTTGGAAATCTTCCATATCGCTGTAAATGTCATACTTCTCTTTCCTGATCTTTTCTTTTTTGCCTTTGATGTTGATGTAATCATCTTTCATTTTTATACCTCCTCAGTAATTTCTGATTCTTCTACTTTTATAACTCCATATCCTTTACATCTTTTACAGTCAATATTCGTTCTAACTTCTGTCACTCTTGAAGGCCAACTATACCAAGTTTCTAATATTTTGCCTCCACCTTTACATGATGGACAATTTATGAGAATTTTACTCATTGATTACCTCCTTAGCAATTTATTTTTTAAAACCCTTACCTTACCAGACCATACCTTGCCCCACGACGCCCGACCTTACCAGACCATACCTCACGCCACCTTAAAACATCATTATCTATCTCCTCAATAGTTTTCTTGTTTGGGGTTTTTCTTCATCTAATATCTTAACAGAACTCACTTCTCCATCATAACTCACCATAAAAGTTCGATCTGCAATTCCAGCCAGTTGAACCTCATGGGTAATTAAAATAAGTTGAAATCCTAATCTATGTGAAATCTCTTTTAACATCCGACCAGTTCTTTCCAGCATTTCTCCTTTCCCAAGATTTTTCATCGGCTCATCCAAAATAAAAACGTTCCTTGATCTTGGATTTTCCAAACTCCATAATACAACCCGGAAGGCAAAACTGATAATATCTATCACCGCTCCGCCCCTATCATCTTCCGGGCTGAACTCCTCACCGTTCTCTATAAGGACGGGCCTGCATTCAAACTTGTTTCGTTTCTTCTCAAATATCAGCCTGAACTCAAAATCCCTGCTGAATACCGACTTGATCGCCATGGTGACCAGGGACTCCACCCTTTTTTGGAATCGTTCCTGGGTCAATTTGGCTACTTCGGAGATCACGAACCGGGCCTTTGACAAATCCTCATATTCTATCTTCAGGCTTTTTAGATTCTGTTTCTTGGATTCCTTCTGGGATTTCAACAATTCTATCTTGCCCAATAAAGAATTATATCTGTCTTTTAGTTTATCCAAAGAATCCGCCCGCGTAAAGCAATCCTAATGTTATTGTTATATTAATTAAAGATACTCCTGCATTATAATGTTGGCCTAGCTCATCTTTTAATTCTCCATGCAGGGCAAGGTTTATGCCAAATTGAAGAATAAGCAAAAATAAAAATATGCCTTGTGGCCATCCGATATTCATTTATCTCTCCCTTTTAATAATAAGCGTCCTGCCTATTTTTAAGATTCTTATCTGCCTGCCTATGAGTCATAAACCCCTTGGCGGCAAACTTCAAAATATCCTTTTTAAAAGATTTTGCGTCGCACTTGGCATGGGCTTTGGTCAAGCCCATATACTGCTTCTGCCAAGGCCAGACAATCTTCTTACAGTAAACGCATCTGATAGACATTATTCCTCCTCGTACTCGTCCAGTTTTGATTCTATCTTTTCTGTTAGATCATCTTCCTTCTGCTTTACCTTTGGCAGCAGCTTTTCTATTTCTGCATTTCTTTTTATGGCCTGCTTGACGGAATCCAAGTCATAGTTCTCTTTGAGCTTCTCTTTCAGATTAGCTCTTTCAGACTTCTTGATCGCCAACTCTGTCTTCTTTTCTTCCAGACTTGATTTTAACCTTTGTAGTTTTTCCATTTATTTGTCCTCTTTTTCAATTGGTTCTTCTGACCAATCATAGTCGCATACATAACATTTTACGCTTAATGCATCGTCATGATGATCATACTTAACAAAAAACTTCTCTATTCCTTGATTCAAGCTGCTGCATCCGCATTTCTTGCATTTAAAGTCTTTCATTTCGCCTCCTTTATTATTTTAAAAGTTTCCTTACCTTACCTGACCCGACCTCACGATACCTGACCTCACCCTACCGTACCAGACCACGCCTCACCTCACCTCATATAGAATCTTCCATGATTCTCGATATAATAGAAACCACGGGTTCCGATATTTCATTTTCCTCCAAATACCGTTCGATATTACTTATCAAATCAGCCTCTACCTCAAAATCTTCTTGCATAGAAGAAACAAATTCATCCAGCATAAGATTTATTTCGCTTTCTCTTTCGATATGCTCTCGTGTCAAAACTTTTTCGGCTGGTTCATGGGGTATTATTATTGTTCCTAACTTTCTTGTTTCCGTATCATAAACCTTGAAATTAGGCTCGTGTTTAAATGAATAAGCCTCTGCCGTTATGCGAAGCATTGGGCCGGTATTCACTATCATTCTATCTTTATATTTAATAACAAATTCTCTATGAATATCCCCGCACAGTATCAGTTCAAAATCCTTATGCTCTTTCAGAAATTTCTTTGCATCCTGATAATCATGATTCGGGAATAATGGCTCTTCTGCTATTGGAGCATGGATGACTAAAATATTGAAATCTTCTTTGCTTTCTACCTCCGGTATTTCTCCGCCCCATGAGCAACCATATAAGGTAGGATCATGATTTACACCTAATATCTTTGGACCATCCAATATATCTATTTCTAATAATAGGTCCAATATTGTTGCATCTTTATTTCTCAAATAAGTATCGTGCTGGCCGAAGACTGCAAAAATATCAACTTTATACTCTTCCAATAAATGGAGCAATCTTTTATACAAATACCATCCTCTTGGCCTATGGGTCAGGTCTCCGGCTATCAATAATTTGGCATCGTTTGTATGACACCAATCCAGGACAAACTCAAACTTCTGAAGTCCAGTTTCTGCCGTATCATCCAGCCTTGCTCTTGGCGTATCCCATACCAAATGAGGATCTGATATCAGTGCGAGTTTCATTATCTGTAAAAACCACCAAAATTAGGTAATTTTTCTTTGACTTGCTCCATGAGATTATCTAAATCAACTCCATCTCCACGATTATCAATAGCGTGATTTAAGATCGTTTCGCTTATAAACCCCAACTGATTTGCTCTTAATAATCCTATGGTCTTCGTAATATCCTCTCCGCAAACATCCTTATACAACATCCAAATTCTGCTTCCGTATATGCCAAGACCATCTAAGGAAAAAATCGATCCCATTTCCCCCAAAGCACTATCTGGATCTATTTCTTTATTCTCTTTTAACAACTGAGTGCAAACACTGATAGCGCCTGGATTTCCTTCAACCATTTTTATTACCACGTCCATAATTGAATCGGTTAATTCTAATCTTGTTTTTCTCATTTTCTTCTCCTTTTAAATTTCTTTCAATATCTGTTTCAAAGTTTTGTTATTAACATCAATAAAACAGGTCGGACATTTGCCCAGATCCTTCAGCCTTTTACCATAAGATTCCTTGATGTTCTCTTTGTCCATCTCAATATTCTCTATCTTGTTATCATACCAGAACAGATCATCTATCGAATTCTTTTCTTCTTCCAATAAATCTATTTTTTCTCTGACTTCCATTAACTGCAACGACCATCCGTCAATCTGTTTTATATCATCTTCCAGTTCCTCTATATCCGATAAATCTTTTATTTCATCTTCAACAGAAATGAGTTGGTGGATCACGGCTCTTTCTGCGTAAATAATTTCCAACTGTTTTTGATTTTCCTCAATATGATCCACCAACTCAAAGCATTCTGTTAATAACCTGCCTTTTCCTTTTATCTCCTTTTCAATTATTATAAACTGATTTATTATATCATTTTCTTCGGTCAAGCTTTCCAGTTCATTCTGATTGTCCTCAATTTCATTTACCAATCCAAAACACTCTTCTAATAATTCATCTTTTCCTTTTATCTGGTTGTCCAACAAAGTTATGGAATCTATGTAAGCCAACAGATTATAATGCTCATTCTCATATTCGTCTATTCTTTCAACAATGCTTTCTAATCTGTTTATCAAATTTCCTGTTTTTTCTATTCCTTCATATTTATCCAGCTCGCTTTCAATATCGGATATTTCTGACTCGATTCCTTTAATATCCTTGTTTGCGGTATTGATTTCCGTGGTAAGTTCCGATACCCATTTATCGGACTCCTCAACCTTGGTGATCCTGTTTATTGTCCTGGCTATTTTTCCGCCGCTTGACGTCACCAGAAACGGCCTATCATGTTGGCTTTGAATATTTAAAGCCGTTAAATTTAATACTTTTAAAACTTCATCCGGTATAGTCCTGCCAAACTTTGGATAATCCTTTTCATCTATCCAATAAACGGAATTTTCATCTATGGAAATGTCTAATTGTTTAATCCCTTTTTTGTTTCTCTTTACATATTTTTCAAGCTTTACATTTATTCCTTCTGATAAATCCGCCGATATTTCCGTTATTCCCTCTTTGCCGGCAAAATTAGAAAAATGACGAACCAGATATGGCTTCTCGCCCATCAGTATTTCAATGGTTCTGATAATAGATGATTTGCCCACGTCATTCGGGTTGGATGGATCGGCAGGAATAATGGCATTGATGCCCGGATGGAAGTCAAGGATGGTGTCTTTATGGGACTGATACTTTTTGATTTTAAGGGCGTTAAACATTTATTTCTCTTCAAAAATATTTACGAATTCAAATTTATATCCATGCTCTCTTTTTATTATCAACTGAACACAATCTGGTATTTTCCAATCTAAAGAAGCTAAATGATCTATAAAAACCCGCTCACGCAAATAATTGAAAGAACCTATTAATATTTCAGTTTCAAGATATTTAGTTCCGCCATACCAGCCTTTCGGCAAGATATGGTTATCATCCACGCTGACTAACCCTTTAACACCTTCTTTATCAAAAAAGTCATTTATATGTTGGATCATCCCTCTTTTATCATCTTTTATATAATACCGATCAGTGCAAGAATAACATAAAATAACATTTGATACGTTGCTCATAGTTTAACTCCTTTCTTCATTTTAAGGGCATTTATCATCTGATATATACCTTAGCATTAATAACTGATTTAAACCTTGTATAGAGCCTGTTTGGCCTGTTTAAATTGATATTTAGGACTTATTTATACTAATAATTTAATGATCGAATCCTTCTCAAGATTTTCAGGTGACAAATCAATGTCATACTCGTCTTTGTCCTGTGTTATAACGGCCCCGGCCTTGATCAACAGATCATTCAGGCTGATCGCATTCTTATAAAAGCTGACCAGATATTTCCTGCTGTTTTCGGCATGCTCATTATCGCTGGCCGTAATGGATCTTCCGACGCTAACTTCAGAAAAATAAAATCTGCATTCCTTGGTTGTCGTTACCAACAATCCCAATATCTTTTGCCTCTCGGTCATTTTTGTTTTGGCAGTTGCCCTTACATTATTTGGATTTACCATGTAATTCATTTCTAAATTTGATGTTCTTTCCTTTGCGACAATTATACTATAAGGAACTTCAACAGACTCATTGTAATTATAATAATTCAAGAACATGATAAACTCTTGCTTCAATTGCCTTTGCACATAGAATAGCTCTGTTGCCCCATTTTTGCCATGAGCGTCTGTCATATCGCCAGAAAATAAAATATCCCTTTCTTCTGTCCGATAGCTCGAATCCCATCCTATCTTGCCTGTCTCTGGGTTCATCAACGATAAATCCAAATCAATCCTGCTATGACCGACATTATTCCAATGGACACCAAATACCATATCCTTATCAACGGTAACACAGGTGCCGGATGGAAAATTGCCTGTGAATTGTTTTTCTGTAGCCGGCAGAGCATATTTGATGTAATCGGGAATGAATATCTTTTTTCCTTCTACATTGTTCCTAATATCCCCGACCAAGGAATCAAGAACAATACTTAAAACCTTTTTTGCCTTTGCAGTATTGCCAAAATTAAACGGCTCAGCCCATCCCTTTCCGTTCCGAATTTTGTAAATAATTGATTCTGCATTTCCGGTTCTGTAATTCAGGGCATAAGCAAGCCTGATTTTCCTGAACGGATTCGCATTATCTAAATGTTCCCACAATGTTGTTTTATTTATTGTTTCGTTTCTTTTTATCATTGCCGTAACATTATTAAGATAATCCAACTTCATCGGCTTATGATGTTTGATTGCCAATTTCCTTAACTTATTAATAATCGGTTTCATATTTGAATCTGCTCGCATAGCCAAAAATATTGGCTTGAACCTGTAAAAGATGCTTGACAGCTTTTCAAGGCCATATTGCTTTTTATACTTCTTGAACAAGCCGGAAATTTCCCTGTCAAAAGCGGTTTCCTTTAGCATCTCTATTGTCGCTCTATCTTTAATAAGAAGCGTTTTTCCGATAGATTTAAATATTACATAACGCAAGAATTCAGTTGGATTTTCAGGAAACAATTTCAGATGATCGCATAGGGCAATCTTGACTTCCTTGTTCTTAATATCGTCTATATTTTCCTGTCCTATCTTAACATATTTCGCTATCTCAACCACATCTTTTATTGTATCTTCATGCAAAGCAATTCCAGTTTTCAATAAACCCAGAACTTTTTCTTTGATCTCATCCTTTTTATACCCTTTAATAATGACCAAACTAAGATTATCAATGCCTAATTCAGTATCAACAATCGGAATTTCAAGTTTTTCATTAGGGATATAAACTGAATTTTCATCATAGCATCCGAACAACTCAAACCCATATGTGGTAATATAATGGACTATCTGTTCAAAAACCAACTGCTCAATACTCGCTTCTTTGATTTTCTGCCAGGATTTATGAAAGGAATTATTTAATTGCTCTGGGGTCAAGCCGATTTCATTTCTAATCTGATTTGATAATTCAATTAATTCTGCATCATGATAATTATAAACGACTTCAGGAGAAAAAACAAACCCATATTTCAAAGTTTTTCTAAGAAGGGTCTTAGTAGCTTGTTTCTTTCTTTTTGACTTGATTTCAACGCATTTGAATAATCTCAGTAAACTTTTCATTTTTGTTTCTCCTTATTTGAGTCTTCCTTTATCAAATTTAGAATCAAACCCTTTTATTACATTTCCCTCAATAATAGCAATTTCATTTCTGTAATCAAGTTCGATTATTTCTTTTTTAGTCATGGGTATTATTTCGGTCTCCGAATCTTCACCAGAATTATCTATTATCACAATATAACGGTTTTCCTTTTTACCTTTCATTATTTAACTCCTTTTTAATAGGCGGGAAGTATTTTCAATTAGCAGTTGATTGTTAGGAACTTCCTATGCCTAATTTGGTTAGAGACGAGAAGTAAAGTTACCAGATTTTCAGCGGGAATTGAACCCGCCATATAGGAACTTCTTATGTCTCGATTTAGTTATTCCTTTTCTCTTTTCATTAAAATATATTCAAAACCAATAGGTCCCGGATCAAGATTAGTCACAACTTCCCATCCTTCTTCTCCAAGCTCATTTAACTCTTTCAAAAAACCAGTACCTGTTAATCCCAAATCACGCTTTACTATTACATATTCAAATTCTTTCATACTAAACTGTCCTTTCTTTAATTAAAATTTAATCTAAAGAGGCGAAAAGTATTTGTCAGATACCGACTTTCGCCGGTAATTATGTATAGGAACTTTTTATGCCTCAATTTATTTCTGGTCGGGAAGGAAGGATTTGAACCTTCGACCACCGGCTTATCAGGCTTTTAGAGGAACCTCTTTTTGCCATGAGCCAGAGGTATATTACGGTGCTCTACCCCTGAGCTACTTCCCGATAAGGACGAAAGGTAATTATCTCCAATGATTTTATAGGAACCTTTTTTGTCCTTATTTGATTCTATAATGTATTATAACCCATTCTTTTGAATTTTTAAAGATTTATCTTAATTATTTTCAATCTTATGATCCGGCCCAAAAACCAACCTCAAATACTGCTCATAAATATCAAAGAACGCTTTGGCGTCCATGACGACTATTTCCTCATGATGATTCTTCTTAATCGCCAAAAGCCAATCTGTTCCCTTGATGTTGTTTTCCTTGGCCTGCTTTACCCATGCAGGCAAAGACCAAGTCTCCTGATTCTTGCACTCGACGGAAAACGGGAACTTTTCCTTGGCTATTCCATAAAGTTTTACATCGACACCCGACTGACCCATTTCTCTGCCTTGTACAAGTTCATCCTTGCCAAACGGACAGCCGGTTATCTCAGCCACCTTCTTGCCCATCCAATTCTGTAAATTCCTTGCCTTGGCCTTTCTTGATGCTATGCTTATCGGTTTTTTCTTTTCAATCATTTTCACTCCATCTATTCCCATTATTCTAATACCCCTCTCCAATTACATTTTTCAATTTCTTTATTTAACAAATCCCATTCCTTTTTAGTCAATGGGGCAAGAACATAAAATCCCTTTACATCAATATCAAAATCGACTTTCAATTCATTAATTTCATGGTCTGATAAAGGAAATTCCCCTTTATTTATATATCTGAATTTTCTTTTCTTATTCATTTTTACCCCATTCTGTTAACTCAACTTTTCCCATCATAGGACACCATTTAGGAAAATTGCCTTCTCTGTTTTCTGCTAAATATTCTTCTCCTCTATCTTCTTTTTCTGGAGCATCTTCATGAAAACAATCATGTCCAGCACAAGGAACATATTCATAATATTCGCAAGCCTCACAATCATTAATAACATATTTATTCATCTTCTAACCCTTTAATCCTTTTATGCAGTTCCGTAAATCTCTTATTATTGATTCTGCTTCTTTTCTATTTATAACAAGATGGCCGCTCCCATAATAAAAGCAGATTTCAGACTTGTTGTTTTCGCAAACATCTATATAAACCCAATTACCGTATTTAGTTTGCATAGCAAGAGGAATTATATTTTCTGATTTTGATATGCCCATTTAACTATTCTTTTCCTTTTATAAATACTAATATTGCATAGCTGTCATTCGGTAAGAAATCATTTCCTGTATATCTCATTGTATCGATTATCCTATCTTGTTTATCAAACTCACAACTTAAAGATATTATTCCTTTCTCCTTGCAGATTTGACATTCCTCATCCATTCTGTAAACTTTTTCTATGTTTTGGGCATATCGGCATTTAAAAACAAAACCAGTAGTCGCATTTTGGATTGGGGCATTTAACTCCACTCCAAAGGGCTGTTAATTGAGTTTGACATTCTGGACAAGGATTATCAAAACCTTCTTCGTTTTGATCTTTTTCTATTTCAGAGTCTGTTTTATTCATAAATCAAATGCCTCCACCCATTTCTGCAAGGCTTCCGGTTTCAGGAACGATTGAAACCCATAATCCACGAATACGTCTATAAACTGCTTCTTGGTAAGATTGTTCTTTTTAAGTTTCACATCCAGTTTCCTTCTTCCCTCAAACGGCAGTTTTACTAATGGTAAATTTCTTTTGATGATTTCTTGCCCTTCTTTTGACTTGATCCTTTCTTTTATTTTTCCTTCTGGCAGCTTATCCCTCAAATACTGGACGGCCTTCGTCTCTCCCACTCCCGCTATTCCCTTGACGTTGTCCCCCGAACAACCGGCTATGGCCTTGACATTCGCCCAGTCGTAACATGGAATGAAATACTTTTCGATAAAGAACGACTGGTGCAATTTCTTCTTTGTCTTGAAATTATAAATTGCACACTGATCCAACAACTGATACATATCCTGGTCGGTTGATACCACTATCGTATGATACTTGCTGTCATTATCCTGGACGACCTTGGCTATCAGATCATCGGCCTCATAACCCACCTGCATAAAGATATTGTTGAACCCCATCTTAGGCAGGATGACCCTTCTCAACTCGGTGAACTGGTCGAAGGCCATCCTCAAGTCCTTCTTTTCCTGGTCTGTTGATTCCTGTCTTTTCTTTTCCCTGTTGGCCTTGTATTCAGGATATACCAGCTTACGATAAGACTTCCTGGAATCCCAACAGAATATGAAATCAGTCGAGTGGAACTTCTTGGATAATGTAAAAATCTTTTGTAGGAATCCGAAAATTACACCTGTAGGCTTTTCAAGGTAATCCAAATTCTGAAAAACGTAAAAAGATGAGTAGCAAAGATTATTGCAATCTATTATTATTTGTTTCAAAATTTTGATTTCCTATCTACTATATCCTGTTGTTTTCCCACAAGCAGGGCAATATAAATAACCTGTGGTCATGACCATTCTTGAACCGCATGAACAATAATAGATTGTCAACTTATTCTCCTTTAGTATTTTGGTTTCCTATCTAATAACAACGACTCTTCTATATCATGCCAAACATCGGCCACCAATAAATCAAGTTCGTTTTCCATCCCTTTATTTTCTATTTCAACAACCAACCTTTTGATAGGGGCCTCTATCTTGAATTCCTTTGCTACTACTGATTGTTTATTCTTCTTCCAATAATCGTTTACCAACAGATAATTTACGTTTCCGGTAATGGAGTCAATCCCATAACTGGTCGGATAAATCGGAGTCTCGACAACCCTTCTTTTTCCGGTCAGCTTATTCTTGGTCAGCCTTGTCTCGATTACCGCACCTATCTCTATGCCCTTTTTCTTTTCCCTTGACTTGACAGCATGCCACATCTCATGGCAGGAATAGAACTTCAGGGCCTTGCCGCCTGTCCTGACCTTCGGCTGGAACTGGGCGCCGAATCCGATGTTGTCCCTTGTCTGGGATATGATTATAACCAAAGCCTCTTTCTGCTTAATATCCCCCGATACGACCCGCAATAATTCTGATACCATCCTCGGCTTTTCGGTCTTGTAACTGCCATCAGGAATTTCTCCTTTTGCATAATCCTCCGCCCTTTTCTGCTCTGCTATCGAAGTAACAGAATCCAGGCTGTCCAAGATATAAATGAACGGCCTACCGTCCTTGATAGCCTTCAAAAGATTGCCGTAATAATCCTCGATGGTGTCTGAAATTATGTCGGTCTCGATCCTTTTCTTTAGCTTCTTACCGAACAGCTTTTTAATATCAAATTCGTTTGCGGATTCGGCGTCGTCAAATATCAACCGATAATCCTTGAACCGTTTAATCATTGCTGCCTCTGCCAAAGTGGACAAGGCAAAATAGGTTTTTCCTGTCGAGCTGTCTCCTATAGAATTCACTATCTTGCCCAATCCGTAAGCGCCTCTATGGCTATCCGAACAAGCAAGATTCAATAAATTGGAACCTGAAGGAATCAGGTTATCAACATCAATATAACTTGATTCCTTCTCAACAGGTTCCTTGCTCACCTTGGCCACTTCCTTTGCCAACTGCTTTGTCGATTTCTTTAGTTTCTTAGTCATCCGACCACTTTTCCATCTGTTCTTTCGAACAAGCGTTCCAGACATCCATTGAGCATTCATCACAAATATCTGAATCAGAATCATTATCCTTACCGAACACTAAACCTAAAGGACAATCATCGCCTTCTTTATTATCTTCTTCTGGTTCCGGCTCTGGATTAACCTTCTCCAAAATAAGAGCTACGATATCCTCTTCGTCCAAAGAAGCCTTGACCCTGATGCCCAATTTCTCTTCCTTGATATAATCCTTCAACCCGTCCCGATCCATCTTTTTTAATTTATCTTCTAAAGACTCTTCTTTCTCGACTTCTTTCTCGACTTCTTTCTCGGTTTCCTTTTTAGAAGATTTCTTTTCTGGCGTTTCATCTGGATCTTCGTCTAAATCTTCGCCATGCAAACAAGCATAAGCCTCATCGTAGGTCGGGATAATAATCATTTCATCCAAACATTGCGCCTGTTTCATGATCTTCTGCGGAATGTCCTCGTCACGATCCTCAAAAGCGTGGCTCAAAAATTCAAAATCACTTATCCTCTTGAAATAAACTGTCTTGCCATCTTCTGCGGTAGGCAGGCTGAACGGAATGAACCCCTCCACCTTTTTCTTTCCTGGCCTGGTCGGTTTCGTGGCCAAAGCGGCCAAGTGACGTTCCATCGTGAAATGAGAGGCATGGAATATCTGAACGCCCTCTTTTTCCTCCTTGCCACCGTCCCGAACCCAGACATTATAAATGGCCCGTGGGTTGACCTGAACCTTCAAATCATCGATCAACTCTTCATCCCCACCATCGGCTATCAACTGTTTCACATGCTCGCAAATGGGGCATTTCTTCGCATAGGTTTGGGCAAGACAAACAACGTTCTTATCCTGCGGGCCGACCACCCTATGCATATACGGCTGAAAACAGTGGGTATATTCGCCCTCGTCCGCATCAGGGTCATTCGGGCCGGCAATGTATTCGACTATGTCAATCCAATGCTCCTCGCCCTTCTTCGGATTCCAGAACTTCACATCCGCCCCGCTCTTGAAAATGGAAGTGTTCTGGAAATCCCCGCCTCCGCCCTTGCTCTTGCTTTTCTTCATTCGATCTAAAACTCTTTGTTTTGCTGCTGAAATCTCTTTTGCCATTTTTACTTTTCTCCTCTTTTCTTTTTTAATTGTTTACGAACTGATTGTTTTTCACTTCCAATTTTCTTTTCGGTAATATCTTCTTTCTTATCCTTTGGCATGGGAACCTCTGAATAATATCCTGCCAAATACAGGGCCACCAAATTTGATAATGCCGACTTCTTGTGGTTCATCGCTTCTTTTGCGGCAGCAAGGATATTAGTATCCCTATTCTTTTCAATCAAATCTCCATTGGCTTCCCGATATTTTTCATCCTGCATTATGCATCCTGATATAGCAGTTTCGGTCGGCTTCTTTTCAAACCCAAAAGCCTCCCAATTATTCCTTATCTCTGAATCTATTTCTGCTCTTACAACATCAAGATTTTCCTTTGCCCTGTCTCGATCAAACAAGGCTTCTGCATTCTGCTCGGCATACTTCATATAAAGCCCCGACTGATTTACCAGTTCATCATCTAACTTGTGCTTATTGATTTTTAAATCTCCTGCGTATTCTGACACTTTTTATTTCTCCTTTTTATTTTAAAACCCTTACCTCACCTCACCAAACCTTGCCCGACCTTACCGTACCTCACGATACCCTACCATACCGCACCTTAATTTACTTCTTACATATTGCAAACTGTATAACAAGCTTCTAATACTCCTGATCTCTTTGAATTATAAAACGGCTCCTTGAACTCTCCGATAATAAGATACGCCCGATCATTGGCCGATTTCAATAAAACCGAACCCATATAATTCAACACTGAATGCCGTATCGTTTCCGGCTCCTCGTCCAAACCTCTAAGGATCTCTGATACTCGTTTCCATTTCTCTCCTTTTAACAAAGCCCTGCTTAGTTCTATCAGTTCCTTCTTGTTAATATTGAAATCATTTATCGACTCCAATAATTTATCTTCATCTTTTATATCTATAATAGAATCCAGAATAATTAAAGCCTCTCTTGGACTACCTTCAGAAGCCAACACGATTTCATTTATTGCCTCTTTAGGAAAATTCCTTAATTTCTCCTCTTCTATTAAAACCTTTTTGATTAATGTTTTTAATTCCTTTGATCTTAATAATTTTACCTGATATTTAGTGCATCTACCTCTGACGGTCTTTAATAATTTCTGTGGATCAGTGGTACACAAGATGAAATAGACCCCCGGATTCGGCTCTTCCAATGTCTTCAATAATCTTGTCTGGAATTTTTTGCTGCTGTCGTGCACCTCATCCAATATATAAACCTTGGCCTTACCCTTGAACGGTTTGAACCTCAGATTCTCTATTATCTTCTGGGCATCTGCGACCCCGCCCGACTGGCCTATGTCTATTTCTGTGATCCCTCTTTGCGGGTCTGCCCCGAATTCCTTTGCCAATATCCTGGCTATCGTGGTCTTGCCACAGCCCGAAGGCCCGGAAAATAAGTACGTGCTTGGTGGAATTTCTTTTTCTAATACCGAACTCAAAGATTCAATCAAGCTTTCGTTTCCGACTATATCTTCTAATTCATTCGGTCTATACTTACGATGTAGTGGTAAGTTATCTTTTGACATTTTTTAGCCCTAAACCTTTTAATTTTCCTTTTAACGACTTCAAATTCTTTACCGAACAATCATAATAAGATTTCTTCAATTCTATCCCTATAAATTTTCTGCCCATTCTTATTGATTCATAACCTTCACTTCCAATGCCTGCAAATGGTGATAATACTATATCATCTTTATTTGTCCATAACTCCAGACATCTTGCTATCACATCCAACTGTAATGGGCAAATATGCCTTTCATCATCCTTTTCTCTTGCTTGTTTTATATTCAAGGTATTTCCTTGTCGGATATCAAACCAAACAGGAGAAGCATATCTTTGCCATACATAATGGCTATATTTATTTTTTGCTGGATCATCTAACTTTTTAGCTTTTGGTTCCTCTTTTTCTCCAATATAATACTCAAACCCTCTATCACGCGATATTGGTTCTGGGTTTTCTCCAGGTTTATAAACAGTGACTATGTAATCACCTCCGCCGTTTCTACATTTTGCAGAATCCTTTATTATTTGTTTATGAGCCAATCCTAAAGCCTTTGTTCTAACGGCTTCTATCAACGGATCTTTCCAAATTAAAACTTTACTATGATAAATAAACCCATATTTTTCAAACATCCTTAATAACATGCCCGGAAAATCTTTCATTCCCATATAACCATCCCGCTCTTTCATTGCGGGAATATCAGCGCAATGAAAACTCAATAATCTGCCTGGCATTAATACTCGATATAGCTCCGGTATCAGATAATCAAAATGGTCATAAAATTCATCCTTGCTGCTATTGCCCATATCTCTTTCAGATGCAGAATAAGTAAACAACGAACTAAACGGCGGAGAAAATATTGAATAATGGATTGAATCCGATTTCAATTTTCTGGTAACTGGTACGCAATCACCATGATACATAGACCATTCATCGGTTATTTCCTGATCCAATATCTTCAGATTCTTGTCTTTCCAACTATGCTTGTAAAGTTTGGCCTTGGCTTCTTTTAATCTCTGCTCATAAAAGCCTATTTCTTTTAAATCCATTCAGGAAGCTCCATTTTCACTTCTGGTTTATAATCCACGAAAGTCCTTTTGGTCTGCCCTAATTCTTTCTTGGTCAAATCCTTCATATGCTTTATCATGCTTTCGACCATCAACCTTGCCTGCTTATCCTTACGTTTTATGTTATCTAAAACCTTTCCTTCTCTTTCCTCAATCACTATATGGATATCAACTTCTTCTGTTTGGCCAAACCGCCATTCCCTTCTTACTGCCTGGTAAAACTGTTCCCATGAATCAGACAAGCCAACAAAAAATCCCTTGCTCGCTATCTGCCAGTTCATTCCAAGTCCTGCTATTTTTGGCTTAGTGACTATCCTTTTCAATTTCCCCAAAGCAAAATCAGTCATTCTTTTCGCCTTGATTTCATCCGAATGCCGGCCCGCAACTTGCAAAGAATCTTCTATATTTTTAGTCAGAGTATCCCCTTCATCATTTAAATTACACCAGACAACCCACCTATCATCCGTCTTGTTTATCAAATCTGAAGCAAATTTACATCTGACATCAATAGTCTCTTTTCTCACTTTTCTTCTTTCATTTAGAGTTTCGGCTTTTCTTGTAAAGAATCTACCTTTCGGTTTGACCTTGCTTTTGATGATATGCTCATGGTATCTTATTTCCGGCAATATAAAATCTCCGTCCTCAAATCCTATGTCAGAAGGTTTGGAAAGCATAACTGACCAGGAACTCATCCACTTCCAAAAAATATTGTCCTTGACATGACCTTTCAATCTCCATGTTCCAGTATCGCCGGTATCATTTATAAAGAATGTGGCAAGCATTTCTGATCTTGTCATGATTCCCAAAAACTCGGCATGATTTCCAAGCTCTATATAATCATTCGGTGCTGGCGTAGCCGTGCAGGCCAAACGATACGGAGTTCTGACAAATGCCTCAATTATCTGGTTTCTTATGGCTCCACTGAAATTCTTTAATATGCTTGATTCATCCAATACTATTCCTGAAAAAACAGACAAATCAAACTTATGCATCTTCTGATAATTAGTAATATTTATTCCATTCCAAACATCACTCTTATCAAAACAAACTTTTACCTTTATTCCAAACTTGATTCCTTCCCTTTTCGTCTGCTCTGATACTGCTAACGGGGCCAATATCAATACCGGTTCTTTGGTCTTCTTATGAACATGATTGGCCCATTCCAATTGCATGGGCGTCTTGCCGAGTCCGCAGTCTGCAAAGATAGCTGAACGGCCTCTCGCCAAAGACCACCTGACAATAACCTTCTGCCAGTCAAAAAGCATCGGATTCAAATCTTCTAAATCAACCTTAAATCCGGTCTGCTGATCCACTATCTGTTTAGTATTTAAAAAATTATTATACTTCATCTTTTATAAGATTCTCTCCGGCAATCTGATTCATCTTATTTACCAAATCCATCCGCCTGAACATCAAATGCATGTTGCCGTTCTTATACCATTTGAATTTAAAATAATCGGTTTCACACACTCTTAATTTATTTTCACAAGCAACTTCTATCGTGGACAATGCCGAATTTTCTGCCCTTGGCTTTGCCGTTCCCTTTCCATCTAACAAACTAAAAGCGTTATCCATAGCAGCTATTGAATTTTGATAATAATATCTCAAACTACTTCCGCCACCCCATCTCAACTCAAATATTCCCGGCTTGATTATCTTCTCTTTCAATTCATATTTGCTTTTCTGATTCGTCTTATAATTATTCAATGTCCATCCACCAGGCTGAAGCCAATCAAAAGTTTCCTTGATAAATTCAATCAACATATCCGGGGCGGCGTTTATAACATTCTCAACAAAATCTCTTACAGTTTCAAAAGTTATTTCCGGCAAATTATCTGGCTTATCCAAATCGTTTTGAAATTTATCATACCTTTTCGGCGTCATGAAATCGACCGCATTGGTCTTTTTCAATATGCCTCTCCATGCTTCCGATTTGATTTCTTTCAATATCTTTTTAACTTCGTGATTATCACCATACATACTTCTCCTATCCGGTAATACATGCGGATAATTGCAAAACACTTTCAATCTTGTTTCCGCTTGTTTCAATAATTCATAGGCTGCTACTATTTCCTTTTGGGCTGTTTCATAACTGTTCACTATTTCCCAAATGGATTGATGTTTAATCGGCAGGTTTTCTTCGTTGTATTCCATTTATATCTCAATCGTACTTTTTTCATACCACGAACCGTCGACAGGAGTGGTCTCTATCTCCACGGTCAACGGCACTATTATCCAATCATACCGTTCCCTAATCCGATTACACATAATATCCTTTGTGGTACCCCAAACCAGGCTCTCTTCCCTTGGATCTAAATCATAAATCATCTCGTCGTGTATCTGGGCGATCAGATCGGTATTCCAATTCTTGGATTCCCTATTCGCTTCGATATATGACCACAGCAGCCAATGGAACCCTGTCGCCTGCATGGGAGTGTTCAGTATCTGGTTGTTCGATAAGTATCCGGTTCGCCTATGCCCGAAGAAGGTTTCTATATGTCCTCTTTTCTGATATCTTTTTATTGCCTCTTCCTTCCATTCATAATAAACGTTGTACTTGTTCCAGAATTTCCTTTCTTCTTGTTTTACATGATCTTCAAAATCATCATGATTCATTATACCCTTGTCCTTCAGATGCTTCCTTACTGTTATTCCTTCTCCTGTTTTTAAATCAAAACAAGTTTCTGTTAAATTATATGCGCAGGCCTTATACCATGAGCCGTAAAATTCAGGGAACACGAATTGATTCTTGGCATAGAACCTGATATCCTTTGTCACCTGCTTTTCATTTAACTTGAATAACTTCTTGGCCTGGTTCTGGTGCATATCTACACCATCTTCTATTTCCTTTACCAAAACGGGATCTTTACTGTAACATGCGGCCGCGCAGACTTCGACACCTTTGAAATCTGCCATACCCAACTTTCTACCTTTAGACGGAATAACCCCTTGGCGTACTGATTTCCTGGCTTCTTTGTCTCTTACGGGGACGTTCTGGAAATTGGGCATGGAAGATGAACTTCGGTAAGATCTTGGGATATGAAGGTCAAAGAACGGATGAATCCTGCCATCACATTCTTCTCTTTTGAATTGGGCAAGATAGGTGTTTTTGACCTTGAACAGTTTTCTTCTCTGGATTATCCTCTTGGCAAACGGGTTGTTCATCTGGGATAATACATCGTGATCGACTGAGGCAAGGTCTGTGGCGGTTTTCTTGGTGGGCTTTAATCCTAATACCTTGAAAAACAATTCTCTTAGATCCTTGGTACTAAAATCCTTTTGCAACTTTAACTCGTTTCCGGTTTCTTTTTTGAACAACAGGGCTTCTTTGCCGTTCAATAATTTATATTCTAACTGGGATATTTTCTTCTCTAACCTTATATCTTCTTTTTCATAATATTCGGAATCAATTGGAATACCTATTTGTTGAGTATCGGAAAACGCTACCAAGCCCTTATGGAAAAAATTATATGCCTGCTTCAACCCTCTTTTGGTCGACAATTCTTTTTCCTGATCCTTCCACAACTGCTTTGTGATTCTCTCATCTATTCCACAATACATCAACAGTTTATCTAATGGAACTTGATCTAAGGTATTGAATCTGCTTCCTGCCTTGGATTTTATATACTTTTTCACATCCTGGTTATAAGGAAAAACCCCATACCTGATAAAAGCCTGAAAATCCAAGCTGGTAAAATGTCCTCTGCTGTCTATTATATGGGAAGCGTTCATGGTGCACCAATGCCAGCCTTGAACAGTGACGCTGAATATTTTTCTTGTCCATGAATCCTCAAACTTTATATTCTGCGCTATCTTCTTTATCTTCGGATCTGCCTGGATCTTTTTCCATAAGATTCTTATTTTTCTTCTGTCCGATTTATCCCAATGAGGATAATCGTAAGCGAAGACCTTGCCGTTCACGGCTATCGTCCAGACCTTGCGGCCTTTCCAATATGGCTTCAAGGCGTTGGTTTCATAGTCATGTATTACCGGATACTTGTGTTTTAATATATCTTCTAAATGATCAGTTACTTCATCTATATCATAAAGCAATTCTACTTGGCTTTCAAAATCATGGAATACCGGAGGTTTCTTTTTAAGGCAGGAAACGGCAAACTTTATATCCCTCTCGAACGTTGACTCAAGATTCTTGTCCCTATCCTTTCTCAATAAATAAGATGGGTGGAACAGTGGTATCACCCAGGCTCCGGTCTTCCTGTCTGGTATGCATAAACCCCGCCACCTGTTTACCGCCCATTTGTTATTGCTGCTATCATTGTATCGATCCATGAAAAAGGCTTCGATAGCGGCTGATCCGAACAGCCATATGAACTTGGGCTTGGTTTCTTCTATGGTTTTTTCCAGTCTTTGCTTACAACATTTGATTTCCTTCTTGGTTGGTTTTCTGTTCTTTGGAGGTCGGCAGCAAATACTATTCGTTTTGTAACAATCCTCGTCCAGATCTATATCATGGGGTTCTGCCTTGATTCTCAATAGCTGACCCGCCTCTCCTATAAGTTGAGTAGGCTCTGGATAATCGAGTTCTCGCCAGTTCTCGTCCTCCGTCCTGCCAGGAGATTCGGCTATTATAAGAATATCCTTTTTGCCTTCTCCGGTATATTTCATCTTTGGACTCTTGCACTTTGTATAGAGTCCGCATAGGTCACATCCGGTCTTGGATTCCTTTTTAGCTACTGCTTTTTGCTTTCTTGTCTTTGGTTTCTCTTTCGAGAAGAAGCCTTTCAATTGTTATTAATCCTTGTTCTTTATAATGATAAGAAATCAACCTTTCTCTAACTCCTATTAAAAAGATCTCTTTCTCTCTCAAACTTTGATTACCGCCTGGCACTTCGGCGAAGTAAATCTTCATTTATCCTCAATTCAAATTCATCAAAAAATTCTTTGTCTGTTCCATGATAATGATAACTAAATAATCGGTGGACTTCGAATTTTAAAAGTATTCTCTCTCTCTTAGGAGTTACGTTTCCAGCAAAATATATCTTCATAATTAAAATAATGCTATTAAATGTTTAAAATTTTCAGATTGAAATAATATTTTATCTTCTCCAATCACCGCCGTATCGGTCTTGCTCAATACCTCAGAAAAGAAATATGGATTGATCGTAAATTCCGCTGATTTCTTAAACTTTATCTTGGTATTGGTCTCTATCCAGCCGACATCGCTTTCACCCTTGCATTTGATCTTTCCGTCTTCTATCCTGACATTTATCTTCTTATCAACATCAAAATCACCTTCTGCCAAGATTGCCGCATTGTCCACTATCTCTTTCAAATCTTCTGGCAATCTGACTCTCATTCCCTTGAAATCGAAAAACTCAAGCGGGTCTGGATACTCGCTATCAATCAACCTGGAACAGAACAGTATTCCGTCCTTGGTCTTGAAATAAACCCATCCGTCCTTCAATCCGTATTTTTCTATCTCAAAACCAACCAGGCTTGCCACGGATGTTGCCGGTACCAGAAATGAATCCTTCAACTCTTTCTTCATTTCATAATGGCTTATCCTGAAATCATCCGACCCGACCACATTATTTTTATCTGCATATACTCCGGTGAGATGTACCTGGTCTACTGACATATCCTTTGAAGTCGAAAAAACGCAAAGCTTGATTGCTTCTATAAAATCCTCCGGCAATTTTCTGAATCGTATCTTCTTGTTCGTTATCTCATCTGCTGTTTCAGCCGCCTGATTATCGACTTCGGTGGTGAACTTGGCCTTGGTTTTCTTAGTTTTCAGATTCAAGGATTCATCCTTTACCGTCAGGTCAATTTCCTTATCCTTTATATTGGATAAAATCTTTAGGAATTGATCTGCAGGAACTGAATAGACGAAGTCCGATTCAAACGGATATGAAATACATACCTCATCGTTATAAGTGATAACATTGGTTCCGGTAAAAATGAAATGTTTTGTTTGTTCGATGATAGCCTTTTGGGCCAATCCTGGTCTTAAAAGTTTTAAAATTTTTAATAGTTTGTTTGTTTTGATTTTCATTCGGTTTCCCTTTTTAAATCTATAACTTGATAAATATTATTGCCTAAAACCGTATCATAAAATGATATTAATCTATTCCAAATACCAAACTTTATGAAAAGATCTCTCTCTCTTTCTCATCCACATTCATTACCGAAAATCCTGATGCTAAGTAAATTTTCATTCTTTAACTTCTTTTATTATGTTTTCTTCTTTTAATCGGATAATTGCAAAATACGATTCAAGATGGTTTTTAATATTAAATTTCTTATTGTAAAATAATTTTTCTCGTTGGATTGTATCAGCTAAGTATATCTTCATCTATTTAAAATTCCTGATTCAACATAATCTTCTATATCAAATCTATTTTCCTGCTTTATGAAAAAATATGATAATAACCTTTCTTTCTTATCTTTCAAAGTCAAAACTTCAGCCTGTCCTTCTCCATCCAAGTTGCTAAGTATATTTTCATAATCTTGACATCCCAAAACCTTTTTGTCTTCGTAATTTAAATGCCCACGGCCATTTCGGCATTGATTTCTCTAAATCCAGAAAATATATAATATTCAATTCATCTCTTTGTTTATAATCGTTTGACAATCCTGGCTCGATGACTTCTTCCACTTCTCTATTTCCATCACTATCTACTTCTTTGTTGAGCCATGATTCACCATTTTCTCTATCCGGCTTATACTCTTTAGCATTAGCTACAAAATATTCCGATTTACCTAACTTATATCCTTTGTAATCGAAATATTCTAATATTCGATCTTTTTCCATATTAGAAAATGTATCTATATGTTTACCGGCTTCTTTCTTGGATGGAGATTTACTTGATACTGTTACTTTCCAACTATTTTCATCATAAACGTATTTATTGTTTTTCTTTTTAGGAACAAAAACAGAACCGAACCTGCCGGTTAATACCCATGAGGTAGAGTCGACGCTGTACCATGGGTAGCGGAGCATTAACGGTAATGACGTTAATCCAAAACCATGAATCTTATGTTTAGGTATTCTATCTTTAGTATCACAAATTATATCCCAACATCTATCCAAATGTTTTTGTACCGTACGATAAGGGACCCCACTGGCTATACCACCCAAAGCCACATAATCATATTTTTCAAGATACAACTCCAACCACTTATGATCCTCCCCATTATGAAAACAAATCATCGGATTCAAACCTTGCTTCTCCATTTCCAACTGGTTTTCATATGTTTGTTCTGGATCACCAATCACATCAAGGCAAGCGTAAACATCAATATATTTCTTATGCTTTTTTATAAAATCTATATACTCCTGTAAATTGATTTCAATTCCTTTTGACCAAGCAGAAAATGCCCCACTATCTAAAAATAAACTTACTTTATTTTTCTTTTTCATAACGATTCCTTCAACCTTTTCAATAAATCAACGTTTAACAAATCAAGATAATTATAATAAAATCTTATCGGAGTGACAAATACCTTCTCTTTATGAAAACTTGCCAACCCTCTATAAATCGCTTCATTATAAAAATCACAATAAACTACAACTTTCTTATAATCATGCTTTGTAAAATATTTTTCTATAATCTTCAGCAGACGCCATTCATAAGGTAATCCTGAATCATAATATGGCATATATTCCCACAACTCCATAGGGACTAAACCTGTCACTCCTGATGCAACAACTAAATGATAATCATCCGGCAACATATCCAATACTTTTTTATGCAATACTGATGGATATGGTTTATCTGCGGCACATGGTACAAGAACACATTTATTCTTTGTTGGTTTAAAATTATTTAATCTCTCTAAATAGTCCCTGATTTCACTTCTATGAAAAGAAGCATTATTAGTAATTATAAATTCCCTTTCATATGTACTATTATCAAACCAACAATTCCATTCCATATCCGCTTTCCATAAAGCATCAGTCAACTCTGGCCTAATTGTACAAAACATTTCCAATAGAGTTCTATCTTTTAAAATCTGAACTCTATTTAAGCTTAACGATTCAAAAATATAATCATGTTCAAAAAAACATTGGCCTCCTTCAACATCTACTCCCAACCACCATAATAAAGGTTTCCAACAATGCGGTGGATTAATAACTTTCAACTTATTTTCAGATGCCTTTTTAAATACATCCATATATCCGCCGTACCGATCTTCATACGTTTTTCCGCTTGGCATAATGCTTAAATCTACAATCAATTTATTCTCCTTTTATCAAGACATATACTTTGGTATTACTTTTAAATTTAAACCTGGTATACGAGCATTTTGACCTGTTTAAACTGATATTTTACGGATGTTATAAACCCTTTCTTGCCCACAAAGCCATTAACTCATTTCTTGCCATCATTCCTTTATTAGTATCCTCCATAAAAACCCCTTTTAAGGAGCTGTAACCCATAACAGAATGTTGTTTCTTAACTCCTCTACAGGCCATACAAAGATGTTTGGCTTCAGTTAAACAAGCGGCACCGATAGGTTTTAAATATTCCATTAAAGCATTAGTAACCTGTTCTCCAATCCTTTCTTGAATTTGCAATCTATTACAAAAAACATCTAAAAGGCGGGCCAATTTAGATGCCCCAATTACTGGCCCATTGGGGATATAGGCTACGAATGCCTGGCCGCTAAAACTAAGCATGTGGTGCTCACAAACACTATAAAATTCTATATTCTTTAAGTATACCAATCCTCCAATTTTATCTTCTTCAAATATTTTAAATACATCTTTAGGATCTTGTTTATATCCTGAAAAGATTTCTTCATAAGATTTGATCACTCGTTTTGGAGTTTCAAGCAATCCTTCCCTGGTTGGATCTTCGCCTATTGATTCTATAATCCTGATTATAGCATCTTCGGCAGGCTTTTCATCAACCATTTTTTCCCACCAATATTCTATCCAACCATCCTGCACGGAAACAAAATATTCGGGTACTGGAGAATGAAGTTTAATATGAAGACAAGCAAAGTCATTATCTGGAAACCTACCTCTGGTGTTTCCAGAGTCCACCAGATCATCTACTATCAGAGTTTGCTCTTTTGGATTTGTTGTAATAGGAAGGTTTAATTTTGCGGATAAGGCTATTGCTACTGGAATGCCTCCTCTTGGGACAGGATATATGGAATCATATTTATTAGAATTAACATTATTTGCCAATAATTCAATATCTGTTTCAAAATCTTTTTCTGAATAATATATCAACAGAACATTCCTCTCTTTTTACTCATCCATCAATAATGGGATCTTCTATGTTTGCTTCTTTGAATCCTTTTAATCGTAACTCACAAGCGGGACATTTCATACAAGGTGGATTCAAGCCCTCATAACAGGTATGAGTATTTTTATACCAATCTAATTTTCCTAACTCTTTCATCATTAAAACAGTTTCAGCTTTTGTTTTCCACATTAATGGAGTGTGAATGTTGATATCATAATCGAGACATAAACAAATAGCCTTTTGAACTGCTTTAATTGAATTATCTCGGCAATCTGGATAATTTGAAAAATCCGTTTCGCATACTCCGGTGGAAAGATCATTTATTCCTAATTGAAAGGCTTTAGCAGCGGCAAGACCAAGAAAAATATAATTTCTTCCTGGAACAAAAGTGGCTGGTAAATCTTGATTTGTTTTATGATTCGCCGATACATCTCCATTACCAATTAAAGTAGTATTGCCAAGATATGGAATTGAAGTAATGGGAATCTCGAAATGTCCTTTTGCTCCTGATAATTTAGAAAGCAACTCGGAACATTCCAACTCTCTTATGTGCCTTTGACCATAATTGAAACTAATAGTATAAACGTTTTTGTAGTCCCTGGAGGCCAGAGCCAGACAAGTAGCTGAATCCTGACCTCCAGAGAGCAGTACCAAACAACTACTTTCCATCTTTTATCGCCATATTGCCATCTTCATCTTTAAAACCGAATCCGGCATCTCTCAACTTTTTCCACGTGCCCGGATATGAGGCATTTTTTGTATTCCAGGAAAGTTCCTTGATCTCTTTCATCGTCATTGGTTTTTCTTTTATTGCCTGGGCAAACAAAGAAGCCTTTGATCCTGCTTTAAATCCGAATTCATCCGTGCCTTCAACAACTTCTTCCGTTTCTGTGCCAGCCTCTTCTGTTCCTTCTCCATCAGCATCAGTGGCATCTTCAGTTTCTGTGGTGGCTTCAGTTTCTTCAGTTCCTTCATCCTCAACGGCGGCAGGATCTGCAACAAACTCGTCCGCATTGTCATTGTAAAACTCAAACGTTTCTGCCGGAGCCTCATCAAGAAGCTTCGCATCTTCCAGAGCTATCATGGTGGCCTTGAACTCGACCACCAAGGCATCGGTTGCCGTTCCCTTACCGACTGTCTTGATCTTGCTCCGTCCGATTCTTTCCAACAATCCTTCTTCATCATTCAACATTTTAATTGCTGTGATTAATTCTTTTCTGCCCATTTTATTTCTCCTTTTTTATTCTATCATTATATTATAACCCATTCTAACGAAAATTTAAAGATTTATTTTCACTTGACGAATAAAAACTTGTGAATTTGAACGTTAACTATTACGTCAAACAGTTTATCCTGTATCAACCATTCGACTAACTCCTTGCCATTATTCTCATTATTTCCTCCTTTCTCAATCATAGGACTAAATGCAAACTTGGCTTGACAACCAACACTTTTTAACAATTTCATTTCCTTTACTGCTGTTCGATAATCCTTTTTATCTGCTATTACAAACTTTACATAATGCCCAGAATTTAAATCAACAAAATTTTCTGTTCTCATTTTATCATAATGTCCTGAACTTGGTAATTTATAATCTACAATCCAGCATCCAATACCATATCCTTCCGGTTTAATGGTTCCGTTCGTTTCAACTGAAATATAAAAACCTTGATGCCAAAGCTTTCTTGTTAATTCATCAAATCCTTGCTTCTGGATTAATGGTTCTCCGCCAGTAATGGTTATCTTTTTGCAGCCTAACTCTTTTACCTTTTGGATTATTTGATCTACGCTCATTAACTCTTTATGAGTATACCAGTCGGTGTCGCAGTAGTGACATTTTAGATTGCAATTTGCGAAACGAATGAAAGTAGTGAAGCATCCTTGACCAAAACTGTTAACTTCTCCATCAATCGAAAGAAAAAGATCATTGATTTCAATCATCTTTTCCTTTTTTCTTCTCTTTTAAATATTTTTCTATTTTTGTTTTAAAAACCGATAACATTCCTGATACTTCAATTTTACTGTAACTACTTTTACTTTCCCAAACAGTAATAAATTCTATTCCTTTTAAGAGGGCTTCAAACATCAATCTTTCCCAAATCCAAATACATAAATTTTCTGCTGTTGGATTATCAAGATAATAATTAACAATATCATGATCTAATAAATCAATAATGTATTCTTTCATTACTAATTTCAAATCCCTGAAATCCATCACCATACCAGTATCAGGATCTATTCTTTTTCTCACCCCAACCTCAACTAACCAATCATGGCCATGAGTGAATTTACAAGATCCATCATAATTTGGCAACCAATGAGCCGCAGAAAAAGAAAAACTTTTGACAACAGTAATATATTCTTTCTTTCTGCCCTTAAAATGATAACTTACATGGCAAGGAACGCATAAAGGTTCTAAATTAGATATTAAAAAATTTTCATGATTCTCGTCTATATGATGTATATTTATTTTAATTTCAGATCTATTTTTACCACATCTAACGCAAATATCTACATCTTGAAAATTGGATAAAAAATCTACGTATTTACGTTCTGCTAAATAAGTGGCCTCATTTTTTTCAAGTTCGAAAACAGAATTTTTTTCTTCATATTTTTCTAACATACCATCTATCTTATTCTTATATGATCCTGCTTCCCATTGTCCTTTTACTGTTTGTCTTATTTTATCTCTCACTTTCATATCTTTGGTCGGATTACCATCTCCAGTTCGTCTTCTACTAACTACTGACCAACCACGATCAGGCCAAATTTGTCTTTGTCTGTCTCTTATTTTAGATAAATTAACAAAATTTTTAAATTTTTTATGTTTGTTTTTTACTATCATTTCTATTTCTGGAAAATATAAATCTTTAGGGATATATAGGTCTAAAACTTTATGAAATTCCTTAATATAATTCTTATGGGCTTTGCAACCACCATTTGCTTTCTGTGATATATGTATATTTATAGATTTTATAGATTTTCCTTCAAATCCACAAACTAAACATTTATTTTTCTCAATCATTTTCCTTTTCCTTTTCTTCTATTGTATGATCTTTTGATATTCTCTGCAAATCCGAATTGCCTTTTAAACTATCGCCATGAATATTACTAAACCCATGCCCTCTGTTCAAACCCATTCCCTCGCCCGATAAAACGGTTTCATAAATCTTCTTGACCATCCCCTCTTGGGTATTAGGCATCCATCTTAAACTTTTAGCTTGTTTCTTTATAAATCCGTTATAACCTCTTTTTGATTCTCCCTTGTTCAGGTCGTTGACTTTCATATCACAATACTCGGAAACCAGCTCCACGACACCCAAATAAAAATCCTTCAATGCCTCATACGACCAATATTCCAAATTGGAAATCGAAGAAAATATCGCAATCATTATCTGGCTCGGATTGTTTATGAATATCGTCTGGCTGTTCACCCTGAAATAATATTTCATGCATGCTGATTCTTTCATGGTTTGGCCTCCTTTATTCCCATTTTCCGTGGAATGGTTTTTCAAGTATATTTTCTACGCTATTTTCTGTTCCCCAAATAAAATATCCTCCATCTATATATTCTGATCTGTCTGGCGGATTACTTAACATGGTCGGTTTAGTTTTAAGATTAAAGGATAAAAAATCTCCCAGATTTCCATAATACATTATCCTTGCTTCTCCCAGACAACCAACCGGAGAAAAAATAACTATCAACCGTCTTTTATTTTGTAAAACATCCAAATCATCGCAACCAACATCTTCTCCATAAGTTAAATTGACCGCATAAACACCCATCTCTTTTAATTGTTCTAACTTGTCTTGTAATCTCATTTTCTTTTTCTCCTTTCTTTATTTTAAGGTTGTTTATTGCCTGACATATACCTTAGCATTAATCATCAAATAAAACCTAATATAGAGCCTGTTTGACCCGTTTAAATGGATTTTTAAGCCTATTCAGATGCCCATATTTATCTTATTATTTTAATATAACCCATTCTCTGGAAAATTTAAAGATTTATTTTAGATTTTTTATTCTACTTGGTGAATATTATCTAAATCAATTTCAAATTCGCTTGCAAACCATTCAAGATCATCACAAATAATAACTATCTGTCCTTGTGAAGCAAATTCCTCAATATTTTCCATATCATCTTCTACCGCCTCTATTTTTAAAGAATACCACTTATCACTCATTTTAACTAATCTATAAAACATTTTCTTTTCTCCTTTAGTAAAAGTTTTGTCCTGATACCTTATCCCATTGTTTGCATATATGATCTACTATCTTTTCGTCTTCATCCTTACATTCCCAACCATTCAAAGCATTAAACCGATCATTTAACTCATTTGATTTTTCCATAACAGATTTTGGGCCGACCAACATTTCTTCTGGATCTATGCAACAATTATCTCCCAACATAAGAATCTCGAATCCTTTTGGCATCACTTCTTTTTTAAATGTTTTAATGGCCTCTCTTTTTAGTTTGGATTCATCCATAAATCTGTCGGTAACTTCTCCGGCCTTATAGTTATTATTATTTGGAATAAACCTAAAATTATCGGACTTATTTAAATTTATAGCCTCCTTTATCGTTAACTTATGATTAACATCTATATCTCTATGTTCTTTTAAAGCAAAAACAATCCTACCATAATAATGTTGAGCATTAGATAAAGAACCAACCCAAGTTGTTATTTTTAAATAGGCCCTTTTCATAAATCCTCCTTTATAAGTTATTTTCATAATCCTTCGACCACCACTCACTATCCAGCAGCGGTTGTGACAGGCTCAACTCCTGCAAGATCATCACCTCCTTGAATTTGTCAAAATATCTATGCCTATGCGCCAGGCAACTTATCCTGGCCACCTTGTCGGACTTCTCCTTTGGCGTCTGGTTCAATGCAATCCGCATATCCAGATGGGCGTCCTTCAACTTGTTCTCACTCGTGTCTTCCTCATCCAGATTCCTTTTACTACGTGAAGCCTTAGTACTTAAATCAGCGGTTACGACCAGGCAATTCTTGATTCCAGCCAGGCCTGCGGCGTTCTGCCATGTCACGTTTATCCTGTCCCGTTCCGTCTTGGCGAATATCCCTCTTTCCGGTGCCAATATGTCCAGGTAATCTATTACAAGGACATCCGGCCTGAAATCCTGGGAATATTCCAGATCGTCCAGCTCGATTCTGATATCATCCAATGAGGCGGCGAACCTTGGGAAGCTCTTGACCTCCAAATTCTTACCGAACATCCGCATGAAATTCTTCGCTTTCTTCTCGATCTTCCTGTTGGTCATCTGACTGATCTTTGCCCACTCATACCAGTAAGCGGGAATATAAACCCTCTTGCCTCTGCACTCCACGCACGGCTTGTAATCCATGCCCTTCTTGCGTTCAGGCATCTCCCCATCAGAATCAAACAGGCCGACGTCGCTCGTCCTTTGTTTCCTGCTGCATGAATCGTCCTGATTGTTCGCACAATCGAACACCGGATAATCGACCCAGCCCTTCTTCTTGGCCAATGCCGTCAGCCTCTGGTAAATTCTCACTTCCAACTGATTCTCGCTCATTTCAAGGCTAACCCAGAACACTTTCAAACGGTTCATCAAGGCATGGAACACAACTTCTTCAAGCATGAAACTTTTACCGCGCTTTTCGGGAGCCATGACCGCCAACAGCCAACTTCGCTCGAACCATCCCAACAATTCACCCAAATGCCCGGGAAATTGAAACAGCCTGTTTTCCGTATTGTCGATATCGAACCTTCTGATCCGGTCAATGTCAAACGGATTGAACCTGCCGGATGTCAGTTGGGACACCTGCCTATGATTCAGCAACAACTTTTCCGCCTCGTCTGTCTTTCCCGCCGAAGCATAGGTCGAGCCCTTGTCGAATAATATCTCCAGGCTTCTTTTCTTGAAATATTTCCTCGCCTCATCCGCCAGATAATCTATATTGAGCTTGTCCTTTCTCTCGTATTCCTCTGACAGATTTGACAGGAAATGTTCTATTGTTTCGGCATCCGACTCCTTTATGGACGACCTTTCGACCTCGAATATGTCCTGGATATGGATGTCGGGCGCCTTATCGTAATCCTGAAAATAATCCAACGACCACTGGGCAACCGTCCGGGCATAGTCTATCTCAAGGTATTCCGGCTTGTATGCCTTCTGAATCTTCTTGATAAAACTTGACGACACTATCAAAGCGGTTATTATCTGCTTCTCGATATCCTTGTTTATTTTCTTTTTTCTAAGTTTGATCTTATTCTAATTCCTTTATTTGATAAATATTGCCAATAATTTCTCTAACCTGACCTTCCATAAAAAACAAATTTCCCATCATCCAACATGCAGAAGATGCTCCTTTTTCAATAAAATATTTTACAGTATAATTTTTACTACCACATTTTACAATATCTCCATCAAATATCTTTTTATTATTCTTATCTTTTAGGCCGATATATTGCTCACTTTCTTTAATATCATATTGGCAGTTAATTCCAGAAATAACAATTGGTCCAATAAATTCATTTCTATATCCCACAAATCCCCAATAGTGAAATCGAATAAATTTATTATTTTCAAAAATGGCTTGTCGAAACTTAATCTCTTTCATTCTCTTTCTCCTTTTCTATTCATCATGTTTAAGTAAGAATTCTGGGTTGACCACCTTGAAACTGTGCCGGTCATCCTCCAACAACCTGACCACTATTCCTTCTCTCTGTAAATTCTTGACTCTATCCCAGTTTTGATAAACGCTGTCTCCTTTCGACATCTCGACCATATACTTGACGTTCATATCTTCTGTTATAGTTATGGTCAAAAAATCATCCAGACAATTGAATCCATATTCCTTGCAAAATTTCTTTCTTTCATCCAAACTATATTTATAATTCTCGTCTATATCAATAACATTGAATACATGATATTCCTGATTATCCAACTTGTATTTATTCTTCTGGATTCCCGGGCCGATAATTTCTCCCTGGATTGCAATATTCTTACCGACTTTTAGTAATTTGTTCTTGATATCATACGTCCTTGCCATTTTCCACCATTCGGTATCGTTCTCCCTATGCAAAGTCAGATTCCTTGAGCAAACGTAAAAGTTCTTCTTGACCAACTTGTTATACCATTTGTTATCCTTGAATATCGCATAGGTGGCGGACGTCCCGTCGAGCTTCTCCATGACATATGCCTGTTTGCCGGCCCAGTGTCTGAATATCCTTGGCATGTTCTGTATCCGTTCTTCATCCGTCTTACTGATGAACCAGGGAAAATTCCTGACCCTCTTCTGGCTGATGAAGGTAAAATAAAACTTTCTGAACCAGGCAAAGGACAACATATATTCAATTATGAAATTCCTTTTTGGATCTTTTCTTTGGTTTCTTCTTGCTTCCTTTTTGGCCTGTGGATCATGCTTTGTTACTTTTAATATTTCTGTTAAATCTTCTCCTAAACCAACACATAAACTTGG
>SDBV01001447.1_pt1 | contig 35852 bp, 30 predicted proteins | sample 2277081 | NCBI WGS metagenome assembly SDBV01 (sample SAMN10402039, study PRJNA504765) | marine sediment metagenome | isolation source: marine sediment core GS10_PC15, 223 cmbsf | place: Arctic Ocean: Southern Knipovich Ridge | collected 2010 | reverse complement strand
GAAGAAGATCGCGAGCGCAAGCCCGCTGATTTGCTTCGCTTTGTCCCGAACCGGCGTCAATCGACTGCCGGAGAGATCTCGTGGCCAGATTGAACTCGCCCCGAGATCTTTGGATCAGACCTGCCGGGCCCGCGCTCGAGTCTTGACTTCAATTATCAAACGTAATAAGAAAAAAGGCCGCTACGAAAATAGAAGGCGCCACGTTCTTCGAAAGGGTTACGTGTCATGAAAAAACGGATTGCAGCAGCTTGTTGCCTGGTTCTTATCGTTGGAATCATGGGGCTCGGTTGCAAGGAAGAACTGGTCGGCGCTCCCTGCGTTCCGGAGACCGACAAGGGCGAGTTCACACCTTCTCTTTCGGGAACCACCTGGTCCATCGAGACGCGCTCTGTTCAGTGCGAGTCGCGCGGCGCGCAGATGGTCTGCCTGACCAAGACCCAGGGTAACCAGTATTACACAGAGGGTCAGGCTTGCGAAGTCAACCAGGACTTGGAAACCTGCTGGGAGGATGACCGGGCCCAGCACAAGTTCTCCTTCTGCTCATGCCGTTGCAAGGATATAGATGAAAACACGTACAATACCAACCCCGACAAATACGATTACCTTTGCGAGTGTCCTCCCAACACCAAGTGCGAGGATGTGCTCGGGGACATCGAAGAGGCGCCCGAGAAGATCAAGGGCTCCTACTGCGTTCCCAACTGCATCGCGCGGCCCTGTGAGGCGGGGGAAGTCTGCACCCCGTCCAAGGACAGCGAGAAACCCTGGGAGTGGAGCTGCAAGGAATACTAGACCGCCCATTGTCAGTACGAGAAAGCACCAGTGAATCCGGTCAGCGCGGCGAGGACTACGTGTGCGACCGGATCACCGAGAACGGTTTCAAGATCATCGATCGCAACATCCGGGAGAAGTTCGCCGAGATCGACATCATCGCGGAGGATGGCGAGACGCTCTGCTTCATAGAGGTCAGGACGAGGGCGGACGACACACTGGGTCATCCCGCCGAGACGGTGACGCTCAAGAAACAGAGAACCATCCGACGGGCCGCCGAGGCGTACCTGGCGCGGAATAATATCCAGCCGAGGCCCATGAGGTTCGACGTGGCGACCATCATCTGGTCCACCGGGGAGTACCAGTATTTCGAGAATGCCTTTTAGGGCCGGGATGGGGTTAATGCCGGCCCCCGGACTCTTTAGCCCATTTTTACACTATTGCGATAGCCGTCCAGGAGCTTGCCCAGGCGTTCCAGGGTTTCGGTCGATGCCCCGGCGGCCTCCAGCTCGGCGCGAATGGACTCGATCTCTTTCACGTCCTGATGCCTGGCTTCTCTCAGCCGCTGCACCATGTCGTCAAATTCCTGGAACACCTCGTGGAGTTCGTCCCCTTTTCTGAGCTTGGCCCACAGCTGAAGGTGAGCGCCGTCGATGCCCGAGAGCAGTTTCCTTATCTTGTATGCCGGCCCGGCGATTTTGTGCGTCGTCACAATTGTCATCAGGCCGAGAAGTAACACCAGGCCCACGAGCCCGCCTCCGAGGGTGAGCAGGGTGCGCGTCTTGTCCGAATCCGCTTGCTTTATGAAAGCCTCCTGGGCTGCCTGAGACATGCCCTCCTGTGACATCGCCTGCATGACCATCAACTCGGTGGATTCCGCCAGCGTGCCGTACAGGAAATACCCCATTATTCCAACGATGACGGCGGTCACCAGGGTCACCCGCAGGACCCAGCCCATCTGAAAATTCTTGTCGATCAGGAAGTTTCGAATGCGTCGCTTCGGCTTGGGGCCGCCTGGTGAACCCTGCGCGCTCGCATTCATCAAATGTCCTCCATCGAGTGCTTGAAACTATCGGACTTGGTTTCAATCATCCAGAGTATGCAGCGTTTTGAAGACATTGCCAATCAAAGCTTCGGCAACAGCCTTGAGCGCTCTAATTTGGGCCTCCTGCTCGGCCTTGCGGGTCATGGGTCCGGCGATCACCGGCACGGCGCCCTGTGCGGTCGGTATGATGAGGAGGTTGTAACCCGGGTTGGTGAATACGTTCAGGCTGAGCTTGACGATCAGCTGATCGCCCGAGTGCTCTATATTGAGAATGGATCCCGAGAGTATATAACCGCGCAGTTTTTCCTTCTTGAGCTTCTTGGTGACTTTCTTGGCCGTCATACCGGGCTCCTGAATGATCACGCCGGGCTCCCGACGCAGTCGCTTGATGACCACGTTTCGGAGCATTTCGGTCAGCTCGTCCCGCTGTACTTCCGAGGAATTGCCCATTGCGTCGACGTGGATCAGAAACTCCGGCCTGGCCGATTGTGCATCCTCCACCGCACCTTCGCCGCTCAACGCCTTGAGCACCCTCAAAGTGGCCTGTAGCTGTGATCTTGCGGCCTTGGTGGAGCTGGATTTCAACGCGGCGGCCACCTTGGGAATCACCGAGATATCCGCAATCTGGCCCAGAGCGGTGGCGGCGGAGATGACAACCAGTTCGTGATCGTCGTCGAGGGCGCGGACGAGCGCCGGGACACTGTCCTGGCAGCGGATCTTCCCCAGTGTGTTGGCAGCCTGCACGCGAACACGATAGCTTCCCCCGCTTTGAAGCATGTTTATCAGATACTCGCTTCTGGCGTCCGCGAAGGCGGTGCCGCCAAGAAGGAGAACCACGACGAACATTCCCGCCGCCGTTTTCAGTTTCTGCCGGGTTCCCAATGGCATCAGCATTGTTCCAAAGGTGTTTACAACCATTATCGTTTTGACGTGTCGAATTTTAAAAACATCAAACAATAGCCAATTAAATTCAAATTATTGCATGCACAAACCTTCACACTTTATGTCTTCCATTATTCATTTTCAATAACAGGCTTGTAAAACCCACGCGCGTGTTTCTTTTATGAGATCGCTGTATCGATTTCGGGGGCTCCCGCGGGGGTTGACTTTTCTCAAGTCAACATGCCTAATACGCCGGTACTCGTTGTGTAAAGATGATTCAAAAGTGCCGGAAGTTCGGCACTTTACATTCGGGAGGCCACGGATGAGCCCACCAGTCCTCGCGGGACTAATCGTTGCAGCCATAGTAGTAGTTGTCATCATTGTGATCCTCATGCGTCGGCGCAAGGATGGGCAGGGGGAACCTCTTCCCGAATCCGATGTCGACCGCGAGTTCCCGCCCTCTGAGGAGGAGCCTGCGCAGGAGCCCGATGAGGGTGTCGGGCCCGAAGCTGCGCCCGACGAGCAAGAGACCAGGACTACGGAACCCATCGAGAAGCGCGTGACGGCGCCGGGTGTTCGCCTCGACGAATCCGAGGAGGCGGTGGCGGCCCAGAAATTGCTCGACGCCAAGCGGGAACGCAAGCTCAAGAAGCTTCGCAAGGGCCTCGCGCCAACCCGCGGAGGGTTCATCGCCAAGATCGGCGCTATTTTCAAGGAGAAGAAGACCATTGACCCGGCGCTCCTGGACGAGCTGGAGGAGACCCTAATCACGGCTGATGTGGGGGCAAAGACAGTCGAATGGTTTGTCACTCTTCTCAAGGAGGCACTCGAAAAGAACGAGCTTGCGGATCCGGATGCGGTATGGAATCTTCTGCGTGCGGAGGTCGAACGGGTTCTAGCCATCGAAGCGGAGCCGTGGGATTTTTCGAAAAGCAAACCGTTTACGATCATGGTCGTAGGAGTAAACGGTGTCGGCAAGACCACAACCATCGGCAAGCTAGCATCCCAGTACTCCGGACAGGGTCACAAGGTTGTTCTGGCGGCCGCCGACACATTCCGCGCCGCCGCCGTGAACCAGCTGGAGATATGGGGACGGCGCACCAACTGTGAGGTTATCAAATCAAAGGAAGGCGCGGATCCTTCATCGGTGGTGTTCGATGCCATCAAGTACGCGAAGGAGAACGGCGCGGACGTAGTCATCGCGGACACCGCGGGCCGGCTTCACACCAAGGCACCGCTCATGGAGGAGATCAAGAAGTTATCCAGGGTTATGGTCAAGGCGCTGGACGGCGCGCCATATCAGATCCTGCTCGTTCTCGACGCGACCACCGGACAAAACGCGCTGCAACAGGTCAAGGAGTTCGGCGACGCGATAGACCTGACCGGCATCGCGCTCACCAAACTGGACGGAACGGCAAAAGGTGGGGTCATCATCGGCATCTGCCACGAGCACAAGATCCCGGTGAGGTTCATCGGAATCGGCGAGGCCAAGGATGATCTTCGCGAGTTCGACGTGAAAGATTTTGTGGAAGCGTTGTTCTATAAGGAAAAAGACGGCGAGGAAGAATGAGCGAGTTGCCCCGGTGGCGATTCCACCAGAACTGGACAGGGCTTGCCGGCGGGCGATGCACGCGTTCAACCTGATAACCATGTGAAACAACAATAAATATTGATTACGAAATGGACGTTGTGTTATAGTTGTCCACCAATAACAGCAAATTGAAAAAGCTCAATTATTTTAAATAGTTACACGCAGAAAAGCGAAGTTACAAATCGATCGTAAAAGGAATAGGCGATGAAAAGAACACGCATCGAGCTGGCCATAATGTTCGTTGCTCTCCTTCTTGGGCCGACGGCGGTGTTTGCGCAAGACGACGATACGATGTCGTTCGGCGAAGCGGAGGTCGAGGGAGTTGCGGAGGAGGGTGAGGTCGAGGACTTCACGGGCGAAGAGGGCATGGCCGAGGAAGGTGAAGGTGCGGGTGGCGAAGCCGGGGTGACAGAGGACGATGTCCTCAGTGCGCTGGAAGACGATGAGGACCTTGACACCGTGGATGATGTCTCCGTGGGCGAGGAACCGGCGTTGCCGGGGCACCCCGTCTGGGCGGTCCAGCAGGTGTACGCCCTGCGAGCACACCGGGTGGATGTTCAGCCCTCGTTCGGTATTTCCATGAACGATCCATTCGTGCAGCACCAATCGTTCAACGTCGGGGCGGCCTTTTACATCACAGAGGTTCTGGCGGCGGGGATAAGCTTCAACTGGTACCGCGGCTTCAACGCTCCGACCGAGACCAACTTCTCGGTCAGCCGCGCAACCCACCAGACTGTGCCCATCAATGAGTATATGCTGGGGGCGCAGATCAATTTCACCTACGTCCCGATTTACGGGAAATTCGCTCTCCTCAAGGAGTGGATTTTGCACTGGGACGTCTGGGTGCTAGGCGGCGGCGGGTTCATATTTACACGACCGTATGCCGTGATCGACCCCGAGTATCGTGAATTCGATTTTGGAATGAAGTTCTCCTTCAACGTGGGCATCGGCGGCAGGCTCTACCTGACGCGTTTCGCCGCGATATTCGTTGAGCTTCGTGACTACATCTTTCCCGAGGAACTCGAAAGCCTTGAGACTTACTCCACGGCCGAAGACAGGGAGCGTAAGGGTGAATGGATCGACGACAATTACAAGCTGACCAACAACGTCATGCTTCATATCGGTGTCAGCCTGTTCCTCCCGTTCACTTTCGATTACAAGCTTCCGAAGTAAGCAGATGAAGGCTACAGGAGAAATGTCAAAGTCTGATACTGGTCGAAAGGGGCTAGGAACCATGAAGCGATATATATTTGTGTTGGCCTTCGCGGTGGTCGCGGTATGCACAACGGCCAAGACTGCAACCGCTCAGGAGATCCTCCTTGAGGGTCCACTCGCGGGTGCGCCGGCGGTGCGTAAGCTGGTTCAATACCGTGAGATGCGGTTCTCCGTCGGGCCACAGTTCGGGTACACCTTACTGAACGAGTACATGCACAACTTCATGCTCGGTGCGAAGCTCGAGTTCAACATCCTCGAGTGGTTGTCGGTGGGAGTGGTGGGATACTATGTTGTCAACGCCCCCACAAAGCTCACCCAGTATATCTCCGAGTCGGAGGATATCGCCGGGGATGCCACCACATCGGCGGACAGTAACTTCCCGAGTTACACCGGCGCGGATAACTTCGAGGATCAGGTGTCCCACATGAAGGGGCTGTACCTGGCTCAGATCGGGCTCATTCCTTTACGAGGAAAGCTGGCCGTTTTTGAAAAGATGTTCGTCGCCATCGACGGCTATATTTTCCTCGGCGGCGGTATGGTTCATTACGAGGAGCGGAAGTTCTGTGATCGCGACGGAGATAGCTGCGGTAGCTTGGATATGGACGGCAGCGGCGACGTCGTCCGCGAGAGCCGCATAGCGGGTACGTTCACCTTCGGTATAGGATTCACCACGTATTTCAACGAGTGGATCGGGTTGAGCCTCGAGTACAGGCTCGCGCCGTTCAAGTGGAACGCGGGCGGGACCGACGAGGCGGGTCAAGCCGGTACGGAGTGGGAGCTCGACGAGGACGAGGACGGTAATGTCGTCTGGGAGCCGCAAAAGAAGGGATCGGGCGATTACCCGGACGGCAATATTGACGAGAACGACCGGAAGTGGAACTCCAACCAGAGCATCGCCATTGGAGTCATCTTCCACTTTCCGCTCGAGGCCACCATCGCTCATTAAAGAGGTCTCCATCATCTTCCCCTTCCCCTCGCAGGGGAAGGCCGGGATGGGGTCAAATAACCCCGCTTCCCCAAGCGCAGAAATCATTTCTTTTTAAAGATATCTAACAGACCCGAGGTTTCGGTTTGTTGCCGCATGCGGAGAATTCTCAGTTGCCTGGCCGCGTCGATGTTCTGAGGTTCGATATCCAGGGCTTTTTCGAAGAGCTTTTCGGCCCTGTTGGTCTTCTTCTCCCTCAGGTAGTAGTTGCCCAGAAGGTAGGCTGCCAGCGACAGATCCGGGTTTCCCTTGCAGAGAGCCACGAGATCCTTCTCGGTTCTAGCCGACATCCTCTTGGGAGCGACCAGATAGGCGGTCCAGATCCGGTACGCGCTGTAGCGGGGAATGTTCTCGAGCTCTTCCGCCTGCTTCAGGAGCGGCAACGCGCGAGCGAAGTCGCCGTTTCTAAGAAAGGAGAAACCGTCCTCGAACAGGATCTCGTGTCGATCCTTCCCGGACCGGGTCTTGTGCTGTCCGGTCTTGTCCTGCGAGGCGAGAAGGGATTTCTCTTCGTCGTCGTCGATCTGCGCGACGTATCCCTTTCTCGTTTCGGGATTGATCAGGGTTTGGTGGGCCGTGTGAATTCGTACGAACAGCTCCTCGATCTTCTCGTGGACCAGGCCCTTGTCAATGTTCACCAACGTGTCAGGGTGATATCTTCGTTGTCGCTCCTTGAACGCCTTCGTGATCTCCTCGGCCGAAGCATCCCGCTTGACACCGAGAAGATTGAAGTAATCTGCCGTCCGATACTTGATGTACTCGGCCAAAAACTGATTCGCAGTCTCGTTTCGGGTAGCGATCTTGCTCGTCTGTGGGTATTCGACCGGCTCATCCCCGGACAGGGTCACCGGCTTCGGGTCCGAGGAAAATCCGATCATGAACCCCACGCGTTCCATGAGAAAAAACGCGTAAAGCGTGGCGAGGACGGCGTCGAGGTCTCCGATCTGGGCAACAATATCATTAATGGTCGCCTTCTTTTTGACCAGCCTCAGGATCTTCACTTCACGGATTGAAAGGCTGAGATCCGTTTGCGAATATCGGGATTCCTCCAGGGGAAATGTTTCGCTTCTTTTGTCGACCTGCATTCTCTTGAAGATTTCTTTCGAGGACCAGAATTTCGCAACCCCGTCGAGAATGATCCGGCCGGCCGGCATCCTTGCGATGATGATGTCGTCCTTCCAGGAGTCGCCGTACTCGATCTTGTATTTCCCCGTTTTCCATTCGAAGGTTGAAACAACCTTGTGGATCAGGTGAGATTCCAGCTCCTCGAAAAGCTCGTGGGGACCCAGGAGCTGTTGCTTGAGTACCACCTCGCCAAAACGTCGGCCCGTCCGGTGCATCTCAACAAGGGCGGTGGCATGCTGTTTGGCGGTCAATCGACCTTTGTCGACCAGGTGAGCCCCCAGGGTCTCCTCTGGAATGGAGGACTCGGCGTATACCGACAGGCCGTTCAGAAAGTAGATTCTCTTCTCGGTCGTTCCAGACACGATTCGCAGCTTGCAGGTCTTTGATTGGGCAAACAGTCCGTGGACGATGAGCGGGAACGGATATTCCTCCAGTTCTCCCAGTTCGGGGATCTCCTCGACCTCGCTTCGTACCGAGCGACCCTTTGAATCCGTCAGGTCCCCGAACAGATCATTTCCGGACAGGACGGGTCTGGCGGATGGCTGGACCCTTGCCGTGGGTTTCGTGGCTTGCCTGACCTTTTCAAGGAGGTTCCTGACCTGAAAGGGTTTTTGCAGGTAAAAAGACACGTTGAGCTTGGATGTCTCCGCCATTAGATCTTTCGATTGGAGCACCGCGCTCATCATTATCACCGGAACGTCGGCGCCCCACGGGGTCTTCCTGAGCCGTTTCAGGGCCTCAATACCGTCGAGGAGGGGAAGGAGGACGTCGAACAGGATAACGTCCGGCCTCTCCTCTTGCGCCATTTTCAACCCCTCGAGACCGTCGGCGGCTTCGAGTACTTCGTAGCCGTTGGACCCGAGGTAAATGGTCACAATTTTTCTCACGTCCTCGTTGTCCTCCACAACGAGGATTCGTTTCACTGGATCTGGTTGCTTCATGACAACCTCCATAATATGGTGTAAAGATTCAGCTGATCAATCACGAATACTGAGAATGAGGATCTGATGGGCGCAAAGGTAATTCAAACGGTGGCAAGCGCATTTCCCACGGCGGTGATCGCTTTGTTGTTTCTTGCCTGTGGTCCCACCTGCCCGGAGGTCAAGGGAGCTCTGGACGATGAGGCGATCATCGGAGAGGACGTGGCTCGGGTCAACGCCTTCGTGGAGAAGCGCAAGGAGGCCATCGCCGAGGCGGAGAGCGGCCAGATCGAAACCTTCCCGATGCAAAGACTGAAGTTCTCGGTGACGGCGTATGAAATGGCCGTGTGGGTCCAGGCCAGGATTATCAAGATCTCTCCACAGTTTGAAGATTCTCCCGCGTACGAGGAGTACGCGTCGACAATCAACCAGATCAGGTGCGATCTCGATAAAGTGATCGAGGATCCGAAGCACACGGTTTCTGATGTTACGGGTAGGAAGCTTCAACGTCACAAGGCCCGTATCGATTCCTTGCTTCGCAGGGAAGGCACGCTGACCAAGACCGAGTTCGCCAGCTATCTCGAAGAGGGGATCGTTTCAGAAGATTAAAGCCGGCCCCCATCATCTTCCCCCTCCCCGCGCCGGGGAGGGCCGGGGTGGGGTTTAGCGGGCCGGCCAGGACAGATTGACCGATTCCATCTGACATTGTTTGTCGTCACAGAGGCTCAGTTTCAGCTTCGCGGAGACTGTTTTTGTTCCGGCAACAGCCCTGTATGGCACGGTGAAGACGACTGCGCTCGAAGCAAACTTGGTGGCGTCGCCCTTCTTGAACTTGATCTTTTTCAAGGTGATACCCTCGCCGGGCATGAGGGTGAGCTTCCAGGGATATAGCTTGTTGCAGTGATACCCCTTCGTTCCGGTGACCGTGATAACGGCGGTTCGACTATCGCCGTCCCCCGATGTTTCGACCTTGATCTTGTAGAAAGAGCCGGTTTTGTTGACAACCGCCGCAGATGTGGCCGACGCCGCCAAGAGCAAAAGTAAAGAGGCCCCGATTGTGATGATGCTGAGTTTTCGGTAGTTCTTCATTGTTGTAGTTTCCTTGTTCCAGACGTTCCTCTATTATGACGCGGGAAAACGGTTAGCGTTACAAGCTTTTTGAATTATGGACCAAGTATCCGTAAAAACAACGCCGGATTGGACCACGGATGCCATCTATGAGGGTCGCCTGGTTCTTCGCCAGCCACAAAAGGGATATCGATTTTCAGTTGATGCTCCGCTGCTCACCCGGTTCGCCTGTTTGGGCAAGCCCGCCGCGCGTTGTGTCGATCTTGGGGCGGGGTGCGGAGTGGTCGGGCTGGGAATACTCGCGGCGGGAGGTGCCCATAGACTCACCTCGGTGGAAGTGCAGGAGGGGCTGGCATCGTTCTGTATGTTCAACGCCCGCAACAACAACCTGGACGGCGCTTTCGACCTGGTAGTCAAGGACATGAGGAGCGTGGATGAGCGGCTTGCGGCGGGATCCTTCGACCTGGTCGTCTCAAACCCCCCTTTTTGGCCGGTGCAATCGAGCCGGCTTCCGGACGAGGAGGAGCGGCGAATAGCGTGTCATGAAGTTATGATCGATCTCGATGGGTTGGCCGAGGTTGCCGCAAAGCTTCTCCATCCCCGGCGGGGTAGACTCTGCGTGGTTTTTCCCGCCCGCCGATTGGACGACCTTCTGATCGCCCTCACGCGGATCGGCCTTGCTTCCGTCAAGCTGCAGGCTGTCCACCCCATGCCGGGGGAGCCTGCGCAGGTGGTTCTGGTGGAGGCCCGTCGCGGACGCCCCGGCAGCCTCGATCTGGTTGCGCCGATCATCCTCAAGGAGGCGGACGGGACCGACAGTCGGGACGCGGTGGAGATGCTGAGCGGACGGTTTTCCGGCAGCCTCAGAGCTCGGAAGGACAGGCGCGCAGACCGTCCCGCGATCAGTTGACCGGCAATCCGACTATGTCAAACGAATCGATGAGGTCAAAGAGGATGAGGCCCTCGGCCGCCTGATCTATCAGCACCAGATCCATATCGGGGGATATTGCAATATCCGTGATGTCGTTTCCGAGCACATAAGCCATCTCGGAGAAACCGTTGACGGTCTCAAAAGTTATCTGCATGGAATCCTTGGTGTTGGGATTGAAGTCCCCGTCGGAGTCCTTCTCCGGATGGTGCAGGGTGAACTTCATGTAGTAGTTGTAGAACTCCACGCCGTCGTACACGCGCTGGTTGCGCCACCGGAGCAATTCCTCGGAGTCACTGTTCACGTATGGTACGCATTGTCCGGTAATAGGATCCATGGAGCCGTGATAGAGGTGTCCCGTGTCTTGCCCCTCGAGCACCCAGTGGTCGTTTGCCCGTATCTTGTAGTTGAAGACCTGGCCGAAGCAGGCCTGGGTGGGGAGGGGAGACATGATTCCATCTATCAGGATCTTGTTGCTGTCCAGGATCTCTTTGACCCTGTAGATCAGGTTTGCATCTTCGAATTCGGAGCAGTCGATCCCCTCCGGGGGATTGGGCTCGGAGGTGATCTCCAGTAGATCGCCCCTGTATCCTTCCAATCCATCAATGTCGTCGAATACGACGCCGTCGATGTCGCTGCCCAGCAAACCCGAAGCGCAGAAATTCTTGGATTCGTCTACCAGCACCAATCCACTATCGTACTCCTCGCTCTCGTCCCAATAGAGGACACCGACGCCGCTTAACCCGATGTCGCCCTCCCACTTGATTCGCCACGGCTCGTTACTGGACCGCCGGTTGTCACAGGAAAACCTGATTCCGTACTCGCTGGTCTCGTCATCGGGACCCTTGAAATCGGCGCCTACGTCGCATGAGTCTCCCGCATCCGGTGGACCCGCGTCCGCAGTTTCGAAGTAGGGAGCGTTGTCACCCGAGACGGTCGCCTCGTCGATCTCCCCGACCGGTTCGTCGAGGAGGCGTGGAACCGGGCATTCGGTCGGGTCGTCTTCCTCGTCCTCGCACCACCAGTCCGTGGACGTCCTCAATGAGTGGTTCACCGTGTCGTATCCCGCCGCCAGCGCGTTCCTGTCCTCCACGTCGATCACGAAGACGGCCGCCATGGTGGTGGATACGATTCCGAACGTTCCGCTGAAAGTGTATGGGTCAACAGGACCCTCCTCGGCGAGGTGAACCATATTGATGGCTCGCGCCCTGCCTGGAACATCCAGGCTGAATGCATTCGTGGCGAAAGGGTTGTCCTCGCTGACCGGAAGGATCTCTCCGGTCACGAGATCGATCACGACGATGCCGCCTTGCTCGTTCTCGACGGCGTAGAGCCAACGTTCCAGCTCGGGTTCGATCACCATGTCTCGCGTCGTGAACTCCTCGAGTTCCAGGCGGCGGACGATCGATCCATCGCCCAGAGGACCCGGTGTGTCCAGCGTGAGGGCCTCCTGAACGAGGATCTCGCTGTCGAGTTCGATGATGTAACGGCCCTCTTTTCCACCCACGTAAATGGATGGGGTTACATCCGAGGCGGTTATCGCCCAGGGTACTATTCCCGCCGCAGAAGTGTCCGGGGGAGCATGCTGGATTCCGGTGTAGGCACCCAGCCGGAGGTATCCGAGCAGTCGCCCCTGTGAGCCGTCCTCAAACGGCAGCTCGACGACGGCCAGGCGCCCGAGGGACGGCTGCGTTACGAAGGCGTAGCGATCCCGCAGCGCTTCGGTTCTTGCGATGACAAGCTTGGCGGCGCGTCCCCCCACGTTGATGGAAGAGGCGGGAATCATTGTGGGACCGAAAGCCTGCGCGGTGTTGATTGCCGACAGATCCTCGGTTTCGTAGTTGGCCGTGTAGACCATCGTTCCGTCCCAGGAAGCGGCAATATCGCTTGGCTGCCCACCCACCGGGACGAAGCTGTTTAACGGGATCCGCTCGTCCTGGTCGATGATCGTCAAGGCGTTCAGGTCCACCACCGCCACCTCGCCGTAGGTGGTCTGGGTTACGAACGCAAGGACGATGGCATACGGTCTCGGCGAGTCGCAGTATCCCTCCACGCCATAACCCTCGTTCTTGCAGCAATCCAAGGGAAGGAAACTCTTGAGGCCGGAGGTGTCCCCCTCGCTCACCGTGGGGTCGTGGCAGACCAGGGCCACGTCCTGCGCGCGATCGAACTGGGGGATGACGATGTCGGGAGGGTTCTCCTTGCAGGCGCAAAGTGCGATCGAAAGGGCCAGGGGCCAAAGCAAGTATGATCTGGTAATATCAGTCATGGCCCTTGGGGAGGTGTGGCTTGCCGAATTTTACTATTCTGTTCATCTCGTCTCGCAAGTGCTGGAAGGGCGGCACCGCCTGGATCACCGTGACGGTCGACTCGCGGAAATTGGCGATGTATGCCAGCTTGCGTTTGTGATCGAATGCGATGGCCTGAGGTCCCGAGCCGGTGACCCGAACCTCCGTGAGCATCACGCTCGTGTCTATGATGTGCACCTGCCCGGTGAAGAAGCAGAGCACGAATGCGTAAACCCTGTCGTCGAACGGGTCGATCGTTCCGTTGTCGTCCTCGTACAAATCCAGGACCGATGGCTCGTTGCACACGGTGACCATGTCGGTCATGGCGTAGTTGTCCAGGTCAAGCTCCACCATTGCGTCGGGGGTTCTCGTGACCATGAAGGCCCGGCGCCCGTCAGGTGTGACCGCGATTCCGCGGGCGTTGGTTCCGCCGTACATCTCATCCGTCAGGTTGATGCTGTTGGTCTGGTTGAACCACGGGTTCGTGGTCAGCGCTCCGTTTTGCGAGTCGGTCTTCACCTGCAACACGGCCACATGGGGCGCGGGATCATGCCTGCCCGCCACGTAGATGTGTTTCTTCTCGGTGTTCACGGCCAGGCCGCTGGCGCCCTCGACCACTCCGTCGATCACCCCGAGAAGCTCCGAGGTGAGAGAACTCTCGCCAACGCCGCCGTCCTCCAGGAAGGGAGCCGTTGAGATGGAAAAGAGAGAGACCTCGCCGCCGGCCAGATGAGTCGCGAACCCCATGGTGACACGGGTTGCCGCGCCGTCCGGATTTTCTTCGATGTACTCGAGGGCCGCGACCTTGTACGGCTCTATGGGCAACGTCAGATCGTTGTCCACGGTGACCTTGTGCAGGTTGTCGCATTTGAGGTCGGCTCCCTGAGAGCAGGAGAGGATGTCCGTGCCTGTTTCGTCCACGTCCACGAGAGTGATGGCCCGTTCCCCCCGGACCGGGATGATGACCCGGTCTCCGGACGGAGTTATCACCAGATCGCTGGCAAACGCGCCGACCCGTAGGGTTTCGGTTTCCCGAATAAGGTGTTCTTCGTGGATGAAACAGTAATTGTCGTCCGGGCTCACCTCGCTCACGGTACCGTCGGAGCAGTCGTATGCAAGAATCGCCGGGTCTAAAGACGCGGTGTCCATGTACCGGTCCAGTAGATTGATCTCCATGGCCACGAGTGTTCCCGAGTTGTACTCGAGGTCGAAATTGGAATTGACCGCAAGCAGAAAAGAGTTGTCATGGGTCATGGCGAGTCCCACCGGAAAGATGAGCTCGTCACCGGGCGGATCGATCCCGCCCGTATCCGGAATGCACCCGGAAAACACTGTGAAAAATACAAAGACCGCCAACTGTCGCAAGGTTCTCATTGCGGGACGGATAGTAGACGAAGTCTCACCGTTTAGGCAAGCGAAGGCAGACGCCTTTCAAAATGGTCGGGCAGCACTTTTTCCTTCAGGGACAGTGGACCAAGTGGACAGGGTGGACGGAATGGACTGAGGACAGAGTGGACTGGAGCGTCCACCTCGTCTACGCCGTCCATGTTGTCCACTTGAACAGTGCCCTTACCCTTACAAGGGGACCGAAAAAAACGACGCTCATGGGTCCCTTGAAACGAGTTGACAGCCTCGGAACCGGCTGCCGGCGCCGTTTTTCGGGAGTTGAAGCGTTCGCGGGCATCCCGGGGGGTCGTTTTCAATGCTTCGGACCATTCAGAGGGACCCCCTTGCGCCCCTCCCGAATGGTTCGGACCGGAAAAATCGGGGGTGTGTGCCCCTTCAAACGAGTTGACAGCCGAAAATCGACCCCGTGCGCTGTTTCTTGGTGTGTTCGCAGGTTCAGGACGGGCTTGGGACGGCCTCATCCGGGGAATCGGCTTCCGAACGGCGACGGTCGGCCTTCGATTCGGCCGTCTGGAGTGGCTCCAGGATGCGCCGGCGCGTGTCCTCGTCGAGATCCTCGACCAGGTCCAGGTTGGTCAAAAGGGCGCGGACCGTGCGTATCCAGCGGTTTCGCGCCGCCGCCGCCTCGGCCCGGGTGACGCCGTCGTCCTTGTCTCCCCCCTCCAGCCGGGCGCGTCTCGTCTCCAGCTCGCCGAGCTTCCCGCCGGCCTCGATCCACGCGTCGACCTCGGCGCACAAATCGGTCCCCGGCAGGGGAAACCTCCTGAGCCGGTTTCGCGAATCGTCGTCCAGACGGCCCGCGACCATCTCCACGTCGCCGGCCTCGTCGAGATAGCTCCGGCCCACGGCCCTGAGCCCGAGCGGAAACAGCCGGTCCTGAAGATCGATGCAGCCTTCCGCCTTTTGCGCCGTATCGGCCAGCTCGGCCATGGCGGTCAATATCCCAAAAACTCCCCGCACCTTGCGATCGTGCAGATCGTCCAGCTCGGCCTCCTCCTTCTTGATCCCGGCAAGCTCCTTTTCGGCGTCCGAGCCCGTTACCTGCATCCGGATCAAATTCCCATGCGCCTTCGTAAGTTGGGGCACAAGCGGCGCCACAAGCGCGATCCCCTCCAGAACCGGCCGCTCCCGCTTCGGATCGACCCACGCCCCGGACACAACGACCATGGACTGCGCGCTCAAATTCCGAAGAGACATACCGTCACCTTCCTTTCTTCCCTGTTTGTCATATTGAAAAATCGCAAAACCCTAAAACGAAACCACCCCGCCGTCCAGCATATTTTGCATTCCTCCACTCCTGGAGGGGACAGACTCATTTGGAAGGGTGAGTTGGGACGGACGGATTCCCCCTACTCCAGGATGATAGTGACCGTTCCGAGGTCCAGCCCACCGGGGTACATGTATGAAGTATATGCGCCGACTCCGTATACGTTGATGGCGAAAGGCTCTGTGGACTCTATGTAGTGGATGCCTCCGGTGATCTCGATGCTGGTCTTGGCGTACACGCCGTTGATGTCCTGGGTGAAGCCGCCGGTCAACTCCGCTCCGTCCAGCTCCGGATAGGCTTCCGGTTTGTGAATGACCGTCAGGTAGTTGTAGACGTAGGTCAACGGGGCGAAGAACGTGTAGTCGGTCCTGTACTGCTCGACGGGAACCGCCAGGGCCATGGCCGGATCCCCGTTCAACGGGGCCGGCGCGGTGTAGTTCTGCCCCACCATGAACTGGGCGACGGACACCCTCCCGGTGCCCTGAATTTCGAAGTCGGCCTGGGTCTCGAACTCGATGTACTCCCCCTTATCGAGGGTGACGGCCGCGTGAACCGTGGACGGGATGAACGTGATGTCATTGCCGTCGGTGCCCGACATCACCTTCCATATGCTCGGCTCGTCGGTAGCCTGCGTGATGTTGTGCGCGCACAGATAATTCGTCCCCCATGTTTCCAGAGGGAATAGCTGTTGTTCGAGGTGGTCGCAGGCCCACTTGTCGAACGGAATGAACGAGCACTCGGTGCCGCCGAAAACCGCCGGGGCGGGCCCGTCGATGACCGTGATGACGGTGCCGGTGAGATCGTAGGTGTCCGGTGTGTCGCAGCAATAGAAGGTTTCACACATGACCTGTCCCGTGCACCCCGTCTCGGACCCCGTGAGAACCTGCAAGACCTCGTACGGTTGCAAGATGGTCTGGAAAGTGTCCCCCGGTGAGTGCGCGGGGTAAGTCTCGTTGGATGCCGAGTCGGACGGGCGGGTGTACGCGCTGACTGTGATCTCCACCGTGGTGGGCCCGTTCGCGGGCCCGACGATGGCGAAGAGCCCGGGATCCGTTCCCATCGTGGAAAAAGGGTCCATTACCTTGAGGGTCGGCCTGGACATCACGATGTACTCGTCCCGATAAACATGGGCCGGCAACAGGAGCGACGCGTCATTGGTATGCGAGAAAATTCCCCCGGAGGCGTACTCCAGCGCGCTGAACTGGTACACCGTCACGGGGCGATCCGACGTGAGGTGATACCCGGCGTTGGCTACCTTGCGGGTTGCCCAATTGTCGAGGTTGAAGATCCCCGGCGCCTTGATGTCGGCCTTCCATGGTAGATCCTCCACCACGATCATGTCACCGGCGGGCACTGTGTAGTTATTGTTGATCGTGCCGTTGTCGCTCACGTTGATATTGGCGGCGTCGTTCCCCCTGTTGGCCACCGCGATCGCGTAGGTGAAGGAGGTGGCGTCAACTCCGTTGGCCAGGGTGACCCCCCAGTACTCACACCCGATGTACGATTTCTCGTTGATTGCGGTCGCGCACTCGATGGTGGTGTCCACGCATTCGCCGGCGGCGCACAGGAGACCCTGGTCGCCGCAGTCTTCGAGCTGGTTCCAGCCTGTGCCCGAAGCGTTGCACTCGGATATCCAGTTTTCGAAACACCATGTCTCCCCCGGATCGCACACGGGTTCTTCGTCCGTGTCGGAGTCGGAATCGGTATCGGAATCGGAGTCTGTGTCCCCGTCGGTGTCACTGTCCGAAGATTCACCGCCTCTGTTCGGTGCCTCGCATGACAATGAGATCAGCACGACAAGCGCCGACAGCGCTACGAGCAGCGCCCAATGAGAAAATCTGTTCATGGCCTTTCCTTCCTCGTTGTGAATCCCCGCTGGAATCCGTGGAGTGCTCAACTATCTTACAATGGTACACCAGATAGAAAATTGGAATTGATTAAAATGTAGGACAGGGAAACTCACGGATCGCGTGACACGGTGGAAACACGAGGCCCGCCGCCGTTCCGTCGCCGCCCCGTCGCCGATCCGCCGGCCCGGGACACGAGATAGGCCGTCCGTTCAAGGGTGACGGGATGGCACGCGGCTTGAAACGATCCGATACATGACCGTTCTCGTGCTCCTCACATTGGCCTATGCCACGGGCATCGCCCTGGGGCAGATGTTCCCGGTTCCCGCGTGGCAAGCCCTGGCGGCGGCGCCCTGCATCATCCTCGTGCTGGTGGTCTCGGTGGGTTGCAGGAGGCGCCTGGCGCTGGTCGCGGTCGTGGGAACTCTGGTCCTGGGCTGGGCGCGAACGACCGAATCCACCGCCAGGCCCGGCATCTCGGATGGCCGGCGGCCCTGCCTTCGCCTCATCCAGGGAGCGATCTCACAAGCGCCGCTCTCAGTGGGCGGTCAAACGCGGCTTGTCATGGATATGGAGAGCTGTTCGGATTGCGTCGACGCTCCGGGCGCCGCCCGGATGAGGCCCGCCGGCGGGAGACTGTACCTGACCGTGATGAAGGACGAATCGCTCCGGATATCCCGCGGCGAGATCGTCAGGATCCTGGTAGAGCCCAGGCCCGTGCAGGATCACCGCAACCCCGGGGTCTCACGGCCCCCACGCGATGAGTCGATCTTCACGGGTTTCCTGCGAAGCTCAAGTGAGATAGTCAGGGTTGAATCCTCGCCGGCGCGGATAGCAGGTCTCCTCGATGATCAGCGGCGCGAGCTCGCCGCTTTCTGGGAGGGCGCTCTGGACGAGCGGGAGTCCCGGCTTGCGCGTGCGCTGACCCTGGGAGAATCGAGGGCCCTGCACCGGGAGCAGCGGGATAGCTTCAGGCGAACCGGGGCCGCCCATCTGCTGGCCGTGAGCGGTCTGCACCTGGCTATCGTGGCTCTCATCGTGTTCGGAGCAATGAGACGGATCCTGCTGCGGATAAGCCCTTTATCCCGGCGATGGGACGTGGGGAAATTTGCCGCCTTGCTTACAATTCCGGCGATCATTGCCTTCGCTATCCTGGTCGGGGGCAGGGCGCCGGTCGTGCGCGCATGCGTCATGGCGACGGGGCTGCTCCTGGCGAGGTTTCTGGGCAGGAAGGGGGGCGCGCGGGAATCGGTGTGCCTCGCGGGCGCCGGTTTGCTGGCTTTCGAGCCGTCGAATATCGTGTCTGCGGGTTTTCAGTTGTCGTTCAGTGCCGTCCTGGGGTTCCTCTCCATGAGTTACCGGAGCCCTGTCGAGGCCATGGGGGAGATGTCCGAGGCCGGGCCTGCCTGTGCGGCAAGGAGGTTTATCGAGAATACACGCCGTTCAGTCCGCCGCCTTTTCATGTCGACGCTGGCCGCAACCGCCGCAACCACGCCGATCATTCTGTACCATTTCGGCACAATTTCTCTCGTTTCGATACCGGTCAACATTATGGTCGTGCCGTATACCTCGTTTCTGCTCATGCCGTGGCTGCTGCTGGTTTTATGCGCCGCGCTGATCTCTCCGTGGCTGGCCGGGGTTCTCGCCTTCCCTGCAGGGTGCATGTTGGGTTTGCTGGAGGATCTTCTCGAATGGATCTCAGGCCTGCCATGCACTCTGGAAGCAACCGATCTCCCACACATGGTGGGTATATCGTTGCTGTGCCTCGCCGTTTTTCTCATGCTGGCTCGCAGGTTCAAGGCCACGGCCGTGGTGGTTGCAATATCAACCGGGCTCATGTTGATCGCCCACCTCGCTGCCCCGAGATCTTTTTTTGCAAACCGTCTCACAATAGATTTTCTGGATGTGGGACAGGGAGACGCCACCCTCGTAACCTTTCCTGACGGCCGTCACTGGTTGGTGGACGCGGGGGGCACCGCCACGGGGCCCGAGACCGTTGGCGAGCGCCACCTGGTTCCCATTCTTCGGGGCCTCGGCGTGGACTGCCTGGAATCCGTCGTCCTGACGCACCCGGATCCCGATCACGTGACCGGCATGCCCGCTATTTTTGCAAGTATCGTCGTCGGCGGGCTGTGGGACAACGGGCAGGGAAAGGCCGAAGGCGCCCACCCGGCCTACGATGAGGTCATCGCGCACTGCGCGGCGCACTCCATTCCGATTTCGAGGGGAAGACTCATATGCGGGACTCGTATGGTCGCCGGGGTGCGGGTAGAGATCCTGCACCCCTGTCACGACACTCAGGGATACGATCCCGGCCTCTCGTTCAATGACAATTCGCTGGTCATGCATCTGTCATACGGCCGCACGTCCTTTCTCCTGGCCGGAGATCTTGGCGAGGAGGGCGAAAGGATTCTCATGGAGCGCGGCGCGGTGCCGCGAAGCGATGTCCTGAAGCTCGGTCATCACGGAAGCCGGAACTCATCGACACGGGCCTTACTCGACCTGGTGCGCCCCTCCATCGGCGTGGCGAGCTGTGGTCTCGGCAACAGGTACGGGATGCCCCATCGGGATGTTCGCCGCCGACTCGAAGAGCGGAATATCCGGTTGTTTCGAACCGACCTGAACGGAGCCGTGAGGATCGTAAGCGACGGCGCGTCTATTTACACGGCGCCCATGAAATCCGGCAAGGGCAAATGAAGCTTATCAAGGTGAAGGTAAAAGACCATTGCCTTTGTCTGTCGCGTGCGTTAGGCTGCAACAGCCTCATCCAGTTGCCGAGACCCTGCGTATTGGGACCGGCACCAACAGGTATGCAGAAAAAGATGTCACTGACAATCCGGGTTGCCCGGAGGAGCCCATGATCAAACAAAAACTATTCCATCTCCTCGATCAACGCTCGAAGCGAAACACATCGGAATACAAATCGGACCGGCCGATGCCGTCTCTCGAGATTCCCGGAAGGCTTGCGATGCTGTTGGACGATCTTCTGGAGATCTCCGAGGCCAAACTGAAAAGAAGCCCGGGAAAAACCCTCACCGAAGTAGTCGAGCTCGGCATCTTGGAATGGTACGAGAAGCTCGACAATAAGCTGCTCGCCGAACTGGAGATCATCGAGCCCGAGAAGTCCGATGAATCCGAGGAGGCCGGCGATCCCAGCCCTGCCGCCGCCCAGCATCAGGCGGATGCATACGCCCAATCCATGGGAACCACGGGGTACACACCGATGACCGCTCATAGCCTGGCCGCAAAGGGGAATGGCGGTCAGGACGGAAACGCAAGCCAACGGCAACAAAATAAGAATCGGCCCGCCTTGTCAAGCAAGCGGAGGCGACGCGGTCGCGGTAGAAGAGCACCTTAAAGCCGGCCGCCATCATCGTGCCACCCTGCTGTAGCTCACTGGCGAGCGGAGCAGGGCCCTTCCCCTCGCAGGGGAAGGCCGGGATGGGGTAGCCCGATCAGTGTAGTGTGTGGATTTTCCCGTGAATCTCCACCACGGAGTCCTTTGCGCCGGCTGAATCGGTGAGGTTCTTCCTGAGCCTGGGATCCGGTGCCCGTTCCTCCAGTTTTTCAATGACCCCGATCAGTCGCTCGATGGGTTCCTCCTCTTCTTCCATCTGCGCAAGTCGTTGTCGCTGCCGTCTTCTGGTGGAGATATAGGCCAGGATGAAGAGCAACGTGATCGCTCCCCATATGGCTCCGGCGCCGGTCAATAGAGAGAGCCATCCCCAACCTCCGGTCAGCCGCTCGCGCCAGCGTTTCTCCATTTGCGGCACGGATCGGCCGTATACGCTCTCGAAGGCCTCCTCGAAGGTGCTCCCTCGTTTCATGTACCGCAGCAGCACGCGCACGGTGAACCATCCCCCTTCCCGCAGAAGGTATCCGACGAAATCCGCCGCCTGCGCGTATGCGAGGGTCACCGCCGTGTGACTTTCCGGGTAGCGCTCGATCTCTCTCAGGGGCGTCAACGAGTCGGTGAAGGCCGCCCACCACAGCACCCCGGATCGGTTCAGCGATGTGCCCTCCGACTGGATCACCGCGATTCCTTCTGAAAACCAACGCGGCACGGGCTTGCCCTCCAGGGCGCGCCGCAGGGCCAGATGCGAGATTTCGTGCTCGAGAACTATGTCCAGATTTTCAGAAGGTCGCCCGTCTTGGTGTCTCAGGGGTAGCACCACCATGTTCCATTCCGGATAGGCCACCGCGTGGGACCAGGCGGGCGGAGCCGCGCCCTCGGGTACTACCAGAGCCATTTCGGCCGGCTCGGAGACGATACGAACCTCGATGGGAGCAGGGCTCATGCCCGATGAGTCACGGGCGACGTCCAGCTGCGCGAATATCCGATCGGCCCCGTCGGTGCATGCGGCCGCGAGCTCCCTCACCACCTTGGAGTTGGCCGGGCGCACCACGAACCTGCACCCCTCCGACTCGACCACCTGGAACCCTTCGGGTATCGGCCCGGGGCCCGCACTGATTGACAAAGGCGCCAGGAGCGTCAGCGCCGGAACGGCGAGCCTGATTATGCTTATCAGTCCTTGCATACAGCTCAAGTGTAGGCAATGGGATGACTCGGTCAACAGGCGCTTCCACGACCGAACACATTCTGTCAGAATCGGATCATGGTTTCAGCGAGGTTCATTGTTTCGGTGATACCGTGGCTCGCGTTCTTTCTCGTACCCTGCTGTCGCATGGATGACAACGCGCGGGCGCTCGACCTCTGCCGCCAGGCCGAGTTCATGGATGCGACCGATCCCAGAGGTTCCCTGGAGTTGAAGCGAAGGATCTGGGAGGAATTCCCGACCACGGGGACCCCTGCGGCCATCGAGTGCGCCCGCCGGGTGCGGGAGAGAATGGGCAGGGCCCGCGCCCTGGTTTCCCACGACAAGCGTGGGGACATTGAAACCGTGGAAGGTTGCGCATGGGCGGCGGACGCGGTCGAGGTGTTCTCGGGATCCGTGAACCCGCCCTATCGGGAGCACTGGGCGCGGCGTCTCATGGAGAGATGCGTCGACGTTGTGGGGCGAGCGTGGACCAGGGACCCGGACAACCGGCGCTACGCCGAGCTGAACGAGCGGCTGAAGAAGCTCAGCGACACAGCTCATTGAAAGGCCAATAAATTTAGAGTATATGTGTACAGAGGAATGAAAGGGCGATGAAATGGTATCGGACTCCATTGCAGTCAAATACAATACCAAGCAGTTCCTCAAAGTATATCTACAGGATCTCCCCGGCGGCGGCCTCTTCATCGAAACAAATAAGTACTACGGCCTCGGTGATTCCCTGGAGATACACCTGGATCTGGAGGGTCTTTCGGATGTCGTGACCATCAGAGGCAAGGTCGCCTGGCACCGGCGCCCGAGGGCCTGGCAATCCACCCTCCCGTCGGGTATCGGGTTCGAGTTCGCGCCGGAGCATCGCGACTTGAGAGAGTTCCTCCTCGAGTTCTGCGCGGGCAAGGTGGGCGAGCGGCGCAAGGTAGGACCGCGGACGACAACGGAATTTCCCGTCAAGTTCCTCGTGGACGGTTCCTGGTCGTCGGCGAAGGCCCAAAACATCTGCGACGGCGGGCTGTTCGTCCTGACCGACGAGCGCGTTCCCGTGGGCGCAACGGTGCAGATGAAGTTGTTCATGGACAATCTGCCCAGCCCTGCCGATTGCAAATCCAAGCTCGTCTGGCGAAGCGACAATCGCGAGGCCAATGGATTCGGGGCCCAGTTCAAATCCATGGACCACGTGCTCAAGAGGCACCTGTCCACCATTCCTCCTTCTACCTTCGATCCCAGGGAGACCAGCCGGTTGTCCAAAAAGGCCAGGAGCACGCTGATATTCGGGAAGAAGTAGGGGCGAAACCATGTTTTCGCCCCGTCGTTTTCGCCCTTACCGGTGATCGCCCCACGGTCCCATGAAATCGAACCCCTGATCCATGGCGCGCATGTTCTCCTTGGCAGCGTGGTGGCCGGGATCGATCTCGAGGGCTTTCTGGAAATGATCGGCAGCCAGGGCGTTTCGCTTCTGGGCCGCGAGCACCAGGCCGAGCTGATTGTGGGCGTCCGCGTTGTCCGGGGCGATCTCCACCGCCCGATTGAGGATCAGCTCCGCGTCCGGGAGCCGTTTCATCCTGGCGAGGATGTAGCCCAGGTTGATCAGGTAGTTGGCGTTGCGGGGATTGATCCCGAGGGCGGCTCTGGCCTGCTTTTCCGCGTCGGCCAGATCCCCGGTCACGATGAGCACCACCGCCAGGTTGTTTCGCAAGGAGGGATCCTCGGGCGCCATCTCGATGGCCTCCCGGTAGGCCACAACCGAGGCGGGGATTCGACCGGCTATCTGAAGGGCCTGCGCCCTGTTGGCCCGGAGATCAATGTTCGCGGGATCCAGGCGGACAGCCTCTTCCAGCTTCTCGATGGCCTTATGGTTGAGACGGCACTGAAGCATGGCCGTGGCCAGATCGCCCAGGATCGCGGCATCTTTTGGGGCTTTCTCCACCGCCGCGAGGAGGATGGTCAACGCCTCCGGTCCGTTCCTGGACAGGATCCTCTGCTGACCCACGGAGTGCAATACCTGCGCGTCCGCGTCCGGGGAAACATCCGGCGGAAGGGGCGAGTCCATCGCGCATCTCGAATCCGGATTGTCTATATCGGCAGGTCGGGTAGAACCCGGATCCACGTCCAGCTTACTCGCCCCCGCGAGGGGCCTGGGCCTGGGCGGTTCCCGCATCTCGGTCCTGCCGTCGCCGTTCTCATCGATCGGATTTGCCCCCGCGCACGCGGTGATGACCAGAGCGCACGCAAGGGCCGCGGTCAGAGATCTCACTTCGAGCCCTCCTGTTGTGCTTCGCGAGGCATACCCCCATCGATCGCCGCCTGTGCTTCGAGGGTCGCCCCGGCCTCGAGGGCCGCCTTGTATTCGTCTCTGGTCATGTTCCCGGCCGGGTTGTCCTGGCCGCCGAGCAGCTCCCGAAGGACCGGCGGGATTCGAAGCGGCCGCTCGGTCGGATAGTCGTCCAGCTCCAGGTACTCCACCGCCTGTGCGATGGCGGCCATGGCGTGGTAGTTGTAGTCGTTTCGCAGCCTGAGGTGGCCGAGGGTGTAGCGATATGCTCCCATCGCCTCTTCCGGAACCGGGAGGAAGAAGGTGTTGTCGTAGCTGTCATACTGCAGCTGCAGGCAGTAGCGCATGCTGTGGACCACCAGCTGCCTCCGCTTCTCCACGTTCTTGCCGGTCCTCTTGGCGATGTCGTACGCGGCGGCGGCGCCCTCGGCGTACTGGCACGAGTTGACCGCGGGGAGCTCCCTGTGCACCTTGAACGAAGCCCCCACGTAGTCCGGATACTGGGATCTGTTGAGCCACCAGAAGAACTCCTCGTCGATCCAGTCCTGCGCCTCGAATCCCAAGTCGGCGTACTTCTTTTCGCCGGTGGTCTTGTATAGATCCTGCATGGCGGTGACGAGCCACGGCACGATACCGATCAGGTTGACCCGGTGTTCCTCGTCGTAGATTCCCTCGGGGGTTCGCTCGGAAAGAGAGTTTCTCCATTGTTGCATATAAAAGTCGATGGCGTGGTCACAGGCCGCCTTGTACTTCTCGTCGTTGTAATGGCTGTACAGCCTGGCGAGCACGAAGATGAACTCGCCCGCGTGGATGGTGCTCTCCGCGCCGTAGTACGGATGATCCGGCGGCACATCGTATTGCCGGAAATGGCCGTTCTTGTTCTGCATGTAGAGCATCTCGGTGCCCAGGCACTCCAGCACGTCCTCGTATTCGGTGATGTCCGAAACATCTCCGAGCTTGAGGATGGACAGGATGGTCACCGCCACCGCGTTGAGCTTTGCGTTGTAGTACCTGGCCGGTGGATCCCGGTGGCAGATGCAGCACCGGTCTCCCTTGTGGCGCAGGAACTTCAGGCTGAACTCGATTCCCTTCTTGGCGCTTTCCACGTACCTGGGATCTTGCTTGATCTTGTTGACCATCAGCAGGGTATACGGGTTGAGCGCGTGGCGAACGATGTTCCCCCCCGGCATCCAGCGTTTGCCGGGCTTGTTGGTGGGAGTGTACTTGTACGCGTACTGGCCGTCCGCGCTCTGGTTGATCATGAGCCAGTGGGCGCCGAGCTCCAGCGATCGGACGAGGGCCGATCTGGTGACTTCCCATATGGTTTTCAGCGGAACACCGCGGTAGATCTCGACGATATCGCCGCCCTCGACCTGGGGTCTCTCCACCCAGTTTATCGACCTGAATTTCTTGAGCAGGTGCTCGTTGTCGTTCTTCCAGGCCGACTCGTTCAGAATCCGGCCGCGTTTCCTCTTGATCTTCTTGTTCTTGGCTTCGCGCAGGAACTGCTGCATTCCCGATTTCTTGAACATGCGCTCCAGAAAGACCACCTCCTTGGCGATTTCCATGTGAACCGCGTAGCTCGGCTCCAGGTAGTTTATGCTTTTGTCGCCCTTCTTCTCCCTGGTCATCAGGCCTTCGAGGCCGAGCTCCAGATACCACAAGAAGTTTCGGGGGGTCCGATCCGTCAACTCGCAAAAGTCGTACAGCACGTCTATTTCAACTTCGACTTCCTTCATTTCCTTCCGGATGTCCGCGGAAATGTCGATGTTGTACGCCCTCTTGTTGTTATTTCTCATCCGGCCCCAATCGTTGCGGAGGCGATTCACTGCCTTGTCCAGCGCGACGAGGACCTTCTCGTCGTTGGCCATCCGCCTGATCAGTTTTCGCCCCTTGAGGTCGGGCTCGTTGCGCTTCCGCAGCGAAACGATCACACGATGAACGGAATCTCCCACCGCCGTGAGGGGCATCTCGAACTCGAAATCGCCGGGATCCCGTCCTTCGAGCAACGCTCTGGCGCGGGCGGTCAGGCGCCGCTTGACGTGCTTGGGGATCTCGAACGGCCCGGCCCTTTTGAACATCGCGTAGCCGGAGCCCAGCACCACGGGATGGAACCAGGAGAGGCTGACCGCGTCCCTCATGCGGATGCGGACCGTGTCCATCTTGTTCTCTATCCACGGCCCGGCCCTGGGCGTCGTGCGGTCCACCAGCACGTAGTCGATGTTTTCGGCTTTCAGTTGTTCGGCCAGCTTCCCGTCGTCGTCCGTTTCGAACAGGGAGGCGTCGAGCTTGATCAACTGGGGCGCGATCTTGTCGAGTTGAGGCCGCGCGGGGCGGTGAGAGACCAGACCGATCCTGCCGCCCTCGAGGGAAAGCGCCCTGTCGATGGCGTCCATGAGGGCGTCATCGCCCCGGTCCCGCACCGGCGCCCGGGCCAGGGTTATCTTGGGGGACGGCATGGCATACGGCGACTCTTTGAATTCGTCGAAGGGGCTCGGCCCCACGTAGTCGGGATCGGACCCGGGCAACGGCGGAGTTTTCCACCCGATCGGGATCGGCTTCTTGGGGGGTTTGGAGGTGCAGTAGTACCTCTTGCCGTTTCCGCAGATCTCTCCCTCGTCGACGTCGAAATCGGGATCCACGGGAATCGATCCGCTCTTGTCCTTGAAGTGCGCCTCCACCTCCGAGTCCGGCGGCTTGTCGCAACCCACGGCCACGTACTCCACACCCCCCGAGACCCGGTGGTAGAGCCGCTCGAGCCCGGTGTAGCCGTCCTCGCCCCGGTAGATCGCCATGTAGGCCAGCATTCCCGCGGTCACCAGCATCAGGACGATGTTCGTGCGGTTCTTGAAAAACGGTTTCTTGGTGGATTTTCCCTTATCGGCCATCACATGTCTCCCGCAGCTTCGTTAAGATCGAATGTGCAAGAGACTACTTGGTCACGCTCAAAGGGACAATCCAAACCTGGCGGTTGAGAGGAGATGTTTTCGGAAGGAGTCGGTTTGAGTGTTGAAATAGCCATCAAGATGGCTATAATGGAAGATAGGAGGATCAGATGGTCAAACAATACAGCATCGCAAAAGCGCGCGATTCACTGGCGCGCCTGGTGCACTCGGCGGAGGATCGTTCCCCTATTGTGCTTACGCGACGAGGTCGGCCGGTAGCCGTCCTTATGTCATATTCCGAGTACGCCAGTCTTCGCGATAGGCGATCGTTTACCGAGGAGCTCGCGCGGTTTCGTTTGCAGCACGAGGATCGACTCTGCGACCTCGCGCAGGTTTTCGAAGACACTCGAGATCGGAGCGCCGGACGTGAGGTGGTAGTGTGAGTAAGGGGTACTTGTTGGACACCAACGCCCTGTCCGAGCCGCTCAAGCCCAGGCCGAACCCCGGTTTGTTAAAACGCTTCGCCAATCACGCAGACGCCCTGTTCACGGCTGCGCCGGTCGTGCATGAGATGTGGTACGGCGCGCGGCGGTTGAACCCGGGCAAGCGACGTCGGGCGATCGAACAGTATTTGCGAGATGTGCTGCTTCCAACGATTCCGGTGCTTCCCTACGACGGGCAGGCCGCCCGGATACACGCCGTCGAGCGGGCCCGCCTGACCGGTCGGGGCAAGCCCCCGACTTTTGTCGACGGCCAGATTGCCGCCATCGCGTTGGTCCATGAGCTGATCGTCATTACCGCCAATATCGAAGACTTCGCCCTATTCGAAGGGCTGACTGTCAAAAGCTGGCTGGGGTAACGCACCTTGCGCGCGGTTGGCGCAGTGCATGCAAAATGACTCCAGCGCCTAATGCAGAAGTAATTCCCCCCGTATCGGGGGAAACGCTCCCAATTGTGCGGAAAACTGCGTCCGTGGCTAGGAAATCCGAATCTGTGGCTCAAAAACGATCTCCCGTATCAGGGGAAAGTGCTCCCGTATCGCGGGAAACCGCGTCCGTAGCTCTGGTTTGCTTTTCCCGTAGCGCCTCACAGTGGTGCCCTCACAGTGGTGCCAGACACATTATTACTTCGGAAAAAGTATCTGACACCCCATGGGAAAGTTGTTGGCCCGGGCCAACAACTCTTTGTAAGTAGTTGTCATGCAACGCGAATTAGGGAGGTAGCAAACCAACGTAACCCGAAGGTTTGTTGAACCTGGAAAAAAATGTGTCTGGCACCCTTGTGAGGGGCACCCTTGTGAGGGGAGCACCCTTGTGAGGGGACGTCTGTCCTGCGCCGCTCGCAAGCGAGCTACCCGCCGTCGCTGAAGCTATGGCGGGCCAGGTTCCGGATGGCACGACGACAGTCTACGGTTACCTTTTTCTAACTACTCCCCCAAATCGTCGGCGAGTTCGGCGACTCCGTCGACGGTGAGGGGATACATGTCGAAGAGTTGCCTGACCAACCGGATGGACGGCGCGGTCCAGCGGCCTTCGCCCATTGGGTTGAGCCAGGCGGAGTGTTTGAAATGCTCGGCCAGGCGCGCGAGGTGGACCATCCCGGGTTCCTCGTTGTGGTCCCCCCAGTTGATGGCGCCCCAGCGTTGGGTGAGTTCTCCGGGGTACATGTAGGCGTCCCCGACTATCACGAGACGGGTTTCGGGATCGAAGCTCAGCACGAGGTCCCGCATGTGAACGGGTTCGGTGAACGCGGCGTCCATGTACACGTGGTCGTAGATGCAGTTGTGAAAATAGATGTGCTCGAATCTCTTGAAATGGCGGGCGCCGTGGGCCGCTGAGAAGATCAGGTTAACCATGTGCCGGAACGGATCCATGGAGCCGCCCACGTCCATTGCGAGCAGCAGATTCAGATTGTTGACCCGGGGAGGTTGGAAGATCAGATGGAGATCTCCGGCGTCCCTGGCGGTCCTGTCCACCGTCGCTTCCACATCCAGCTCTTCCGCGAGGCCTACCCTTTGCAACGCGCGTAGTTTCTTCAATGCCACAGAGAGCTGGCGAGTATCCATCTGCAGATCTCTGCGGTGCTCCCGAAAACGCCTGAACGCGGCAACCTGTACCGCCGTGCCCAGCCGCCTGTCACCGCCGACACGAATCCCGCCCGGGTGATAGCCTCCGTGGCCGAAGGGCGAATACCCGCCGGTGCCGACCCACTTGCCCCCGCCGTCGTGCCGCTCGGTCTGCTCTTTCAGCCGCTGCTCCAGCTGCTCGCGAAGCGCATCCACATCCACTTCGTCGAGCATTTTCTGGAACTCGGAATCGATTGCGGGAGGTGGAATGGGATTGTCGAGCCAGTCCCAGACATCATCCTTTATTTCTGCCTGGATCTCCTCAACGCCCTCGAAATGCCGGGCGAAAGCCAGATCGAAGTCGTCCAGCTCGGTCTCGTCCTTCACCAGGATCGCCCGGGCCAGGGAGTAGAAGCCGATCATCGAGGATCCGTGAAGCCCCCTGGACAAACCCTCGATGAGAGTCATCCACTGGTTGGGAGTGACCCTCATCCCTCTCTTTCTCAGATGGTAGAAGAACGAGAGAAAGAGGTCGGCGTGTTTTGTCTCGTGATGTCGGGTAGCCGTCATCCGGCCTACCAGGGTCGCCTGACCCGGGCCCCGCCTTCCACTGCCTCGATATCCTCGGGCTTCTTGAGAAGCGCGCCCATGAAAGGGATCTCCTTGGCGATGCGCTTGGGGGGGATCCCCGCGGCGATGAGAGCGCCGATCCAATCAAGGAGCTCCGAGGTGGAGGGTCGCTTTCGAAGGGAGTCCAGATCCCGCAGCCAGTAGAATTTCTGCAGACACTGGGTGAGCAGCTTGTCCGCGATATCCGGGTAGTGGACATGAACGATCTCGGTCATGAGCTTCTCGTCGGGGAACTGGATGTAATGAAAGATGCATCGCCGAAGGAAGGGGTCCGGAAGCTCTTTTTCCGCGTTGGACGTAATGATGACTATGGGCCTTGTGACAGCCCGGTGCTCGTCGCCGGTTTCGAGGATCGTGAACTCCATGACGTCCAGTTCGTGTAGCAGATCGTTGGGAAACTCCAGGTCGGCCTTGTCTATCTCGTCGATCAATAGAACCATCTGCTCTTTGGAGGTGAGAGCCCTGCCGAGGGGGCCGAGTCGGATGTACTTGCGGATGTCTCCCACGTCCTGATCCTGGAACCGGCTGTCCTGGAGTCGCTGGACCGTGTCATACAAGTAAAGGCCGTCCGCCGCCTTAGAAGTGGATTTGACGTTCCACGTGATGATCTCCTGACCCAGATCCTCCGCAACCGCATGGGCCAGTAAAGTCTTGCCGGTACCGGGCTCGCCCTTGACCAGCAACGGGCGCCCCAGGGCGGCGGCCACGTTGACGGAGTGTCTCAGCTCTGCGGATGTGATGTAACGCGATGTTCCCGAAAATCGATCGAACTGGCTGTTCATTGGGGCTCCCGTGATTTCCACTTTGGACTTCGTATCATAATAAACTACATGATTATCAACCAATTATATTAGAGGAAACGATTTTTATTAATGAGAACGTAAAAATTCGTTATCATGATGTTGGTGTCGTTTGCTTCCATGACTTCAAGGAGACGATTCAATGACCAAATTTCTTATGATAATGATTATTCTATTGGGCGTCGCGACCGTTGCTTGTTGGGGATGTGCCGGCGTCGATTACAAGGTCGACGGTGAAAACGATACGGACACGGGCGGCGACACGGACGGCGACACGGACGGCGATACCGACGGTGACACGGACAGCGATACGGACGGCGACACGGATTCCGACACCGACACCGATCTATGCGGCAACAACACCATCGACTCACCGGAGGTGTGCGACGGCACCGACCTGGACGGTCAGGAGTGTTCGAACTTGGGCTTCGCCGACGGGGGTGTGCTGGAGTGCGGGGATGAATGCGACGAGTTCCTGATGGACGACTGCGTGGGCGGCTGCGGCAACAACACCCAGGAGGCTCCCGAAGCGTGCGACGGCACCGACCTGGCGGGGGTGGACTGCACCTACTTCGGCTATACGGGCGGCGTGCTGGAATGCGACGCCGACTGCGACGACTTCAACACGAGCAGCTGCTCGGACGGTTGCGGCAACGACATCGTGGACTTAGGAGAGATCTGCGACGGCACGGATCTGAACGGACAGGACTGCACCACTCTGGGTTTCGGTGGCGGAACCCTCGGTTGCAGCCCCATATGCGACGCGTTCGACCTGACCGCTTGTGTCAACGGTTGCGGTAACGGCATTGCGGAGGCCGGCGAGGACTGTGACGGATCCGATCTGACCGGGCAAAGCTGCATAACCCAGGGGTTCTACGCGGGTGCGTTGGGGTGTGACGGGAACTGCGACTTCGATACATCCGGTTGCTCCGGCTATTGCGGTGACAATATCACCAACGGGACCGAGACCTGCGACGGCACGGATCTGAACGGGCAGGACTGCACCGATTTCGGATTCTACGGCGGAACTCTGGTGTGCAACGGCACGTGCAGCGGCTACTCCACGGCGTCGTGCTCCGGCTACTGCGGCGACGGCATCGCCAACGGGGCCGAGCTCTGCGACAACACCGATCTTGACGGTCACACCTGCCTGACGGAGGGCTACTACGGAGGCACGCTCATCTGCAACGGCGGCTGCAACGGGTTCTTCTACACGAGCTGTACGGGCTATTGCGGAGACGGCACGGTACAGACGGCACAGGGAGAGGAGTGCGACGGCGTCAACATGAACGGCCACACCTGCCCGACCGAGGGGTATTACTACGGGACCCTCCTGTGCAATGTGTGCAGCTTCGACGCGGGCTCCTGCTGGGGTACCTGCGGCGATGGGGTCCTCAATACGTCCGCCCCGAGCACTGAGGTGTGCGACGGGTCTGACTTCGGCACGACGACCTGCGCCGACTACGGGTTCTCGAGCGGATATCTGTTGTGCAACGCCGGGTGCGGGAGCATCGATTCTTCTAATTGCTTCGGCACGTGCGGCCTGTCGGTCCTTGAACAGTTCAGTTCCGCGTCGTTGCCGACAGGCTGGACCGTCGAGGACGCTGATGGCGACGCCTACGGCTACGACTGGGTTTACTCGACGGCCAGCAACACCACCGGGGGCTCGGGCGGCTACTGGTGGGTAGACAGCGATATTACGGGGCCAAACTTCGACGACCGGCTCGTCTCGGCCCTCTATTCGCGGGGGGGATGCTCCACGGTAAACCTGTCGTACAACCACTATTACTATTACTACGATGGCGATTATGGACAGGTTCAAATCAGTGTCGATGGTGGCGCCTGGCAGACCATAACTACATATAGTTCGACCACGAGTGGACTCGTAAGCAGCAATATCACGGGGTACCTGGGCGCAACCTCCAACTTCAGGATACGCTTCAGGTACGTGGCCAATTACGATTGGCATTGGAAAGTGGATAACTTTACATTGGCCGGCACGTAACATTCCCTTGTTCCTGAAGGTCGCCTATTTTTGAGGTAAATAAGAACGAGAAAGGCATGAGATGTGCGTGTTGTTCAATGGCATTGACAGACTGTCTTGCCTGGGGCTGGCGATAGTACTGTTGTTCGGCTGCGTCACCACCGAAGTGGAGAAAGGTAGTGGAGGTAGTTCGGACTCAGATACCGACTCAGATACGGACACCGATACGGACACCGATACGGACACCGATACGGACACCGATACGGACACCGATACGGACACCGATACGGACACAGACACGGACACCGATACGGACACCGATACGGACACTGACACCGACACTGACACCGACACGGATACCGACACGGATACCGACACGGATACCGATACGGGCACGGACACCGATACGGGCACGGACACCGATACGGACACCGGCTGCAGCTTGTCGGTCGCCGAGTCCTTCGATACTGCGTCGTTGCCGCCAGGCTGGACCGTCGAAAACTACGACGGAGACGGCTACGGCTACACATGGACTCACTCGACGGCCAGCAATACAACCGGTGGCTCCGGGGGCTACTGGTGGGTGAACGGCGATTTCTACGAAAACTTCGACGACCGGCTCATCACGGCCCTCTACCAGCGGGGAGGATGCTCCACGGTCAACCTGTCGTTCAACCACGATTACAACTATTACGATGGCGATTACAGCAGAGTGGAAATCAGTGTCGACGGCGGCGCCTGGCAAATCATCCAGACATACAATTCGGACGTGAGCGGGTACGCCGGTTTCAATATCACATCGTACCTGGGCGCCACCTCCAACTTCAGGATTCGTTTCCGTTACGTGGCCTACTATGATTACTGGTGGAAAGTGGATAACTTTACCTTGACCGGCTCCTAGGAACCCAAGATTGGACATCTGGAAGATACTCGAGCGCGCGGACCGCTCTTTTGGCGGCAACGTGGCGATCATAGACAGGGACGGGCGCTTCACCTACCGCGATCTGATGATGAGATCTTCGGCGCTGGCCCTCGCCCTGCGTGATCTGGGCGTTCGGCAGGGCGATCGGGTGGCCGTTGTGGAGGTCAACTCTCACGAATTTGCCGAGTCGTATTTTGCAGCTGCGGCCATGGGGGTCATCCTCACGCCCGTCAATCACCGGCTCTCGGCCAGGGAGATCGGGTACATCCTGAGGGACTCAGGAGCGCGGGTGATCCTGGCGTCCACCCGATTTGCGGAGAAGATCGTTCAGGCGATTTCGATGGACGGCGTGGCGATCAAGAGCGAGATCCGGATCGGCGGCGACGGAGTTGCGACGGGCCGGGTCGAGGGTTTCGAGTATGAGAGCGCCCTTGACAAACACATGGGAAAGAGACTGAAGCCGACGGATGTCGACGAATCCGATGTGGCGCACCTCTACTACACAAGCGGAACCACCGGCGAGCCCAAGGGGGTGACACTCACCCACAGGAACGTATGCGTCCATGCCCGTTGCGCCATCGAAGAACTGGATCTGGCCGAATCCGACGTGTGGGCGCACGCGGCGCCGATGTTCCACCTGGCCGACGCCTGGGCAACCTTCGCGATCACCTGGGTCGGCGGGCGGCATGTTATGCTGGAAAGGTTCGAGGCGGGAGAGGCGCTGGACGCTTTCGAGCGGTACAGGGTCACCGTGACGAATCTCATCCCGACAATGCTCAACCTGATGACCCGGCATCCCTTTGCGACGAAACGGGATCTGTCCGGTCTGCGAGTGATCCTGAGCGGCGGCGCCCCCATCGCCAAGGAAGTGGTTCGCAGGACAATGGATCTGTTCGGCTGCGACTACATTCAGACGTACGGCATGACCGAGACGAGCCCGTTCCTGACTCTCGGAATCCTCCACGAGCACCTGGAGAATCTCTCGTTTGAAGAGCGCCTCGATTTCAAGGCCAAGACGGGGAGACCCTTCTTGCCGATCGATCTGAAGGTCGTGGACGAGGAAGGCGCTTTAGTCGCGCAGGACGGAAAACAGGTGGGCGAGATACTGGTAAGGGGGGAGACCGTCACGCCTGGGTACTGGAACCGACCGAAGGAGACCGAGCAGGCGTTTCTCGAAGGGTGGCTTCGCACCGGCGATCTGGCGGTGATGGATCGCGAGGGATACGTGGACATCGTCGACCGCAAGAAAGACATGATCATCAGCGGCGGCGAGAATGTCTACTCCACCGAGGTGGAGGACGTGTTATACGAGCATCCCGATGTGCTGGAGGCGGCGGTGTTCGGCGTGCCCGATCCAAAGTGGGGCGAGGTGGTGGCCGCCGCCGTTGTGCGCAAGAAAGGGTCGGATGTGAGCGCACGGAAGATAATCGACTTCTGCAGGGAGCGGCTCGCCGGGTTCAAGACGCCCAAGAAGGTGGCGTTCATGTCCGAGCTGCCCAGGACCGGTTCCGGCAAGATCTCCAAGCGCTCTCTGAGAGAGCCCTATCTATCCGATACCCGCAGAATGAAAATGCAGGGACAGCATTGACCCCATCCCGGCCCCTCCTTCGCCAACCTGGAGTGCCGTGTGAGCCAGGTGGTGGATCTGGGTGCGTCGTCCCTGCTCATCGCGCAGATAGTCGCGGCGAGGGTCGACGAGGAGCATTTCGTCGACGGCAAGCTCGTTTTCGACAACGGACTCGAGCTGCTCCATCACATGGGGGGCAACCGCTTCTGCGTGAGCGACAGGATGCTGGAGGGTAAGAGCGCCGGTTGACTCTTTCGGTTGTGAGGCATTCGCGCTGTAGCGATTTCTAAGGCGGTGAAGAAGAGCATCGTACGCTTACGGACCCTCGGGTTGATATCCGCGAATCAAACCTGTTTGTTCTTGCTACTGCGATATACGTCGGATACGGTTCGAGCGTGATACAAAAACAGGTCCGTTTTCGAGGCCGAGGCATCAGTCGGCGAAACGAACAATCGCCCCTGACGCTTGCGATGCAATGAGCTTCACTGGGAGATACTTATCAGCGAGGTAAGGAACGCCGCATGAAAAGAAACGAGCTTGTGATTGGCGATTATCCAACCCCTGTCGAGGCTGGCCGGCCGGTGTCCGGACGATGTAAAATTCGATAATAACATTGCGGGAAGCTGATGATACCAGAAAGATCTCGAAAAAGTGCGCGAAATCATCGAAAGTGCGCCCAAAATCGTCAGTGCTTAAAACAGTCGCTCGCCTAACCAGTTTTCCACATCTAGATCTTTTACACGTGAAAACTCGCGTATGTTGTTGGTTACGATTGTACAGCCGGAGGCGCGCGCGATGGATGCGATCAATAGATCCATCGGGCCTATCAGATTCCCGT